>Ga0207684_10000122_pt1 | contig 142635 bp, 131 predicted proteins | sample KBSK5501metaG_FD_184342 | JGI IMG/M metagenome (GOLD analysis project Ga0207684, IMG submission 184342) | Corn, switchgrass and miscanthus rhizosphere microbial communities from Kellogg Biological Station, Michigan, USA - KBS K5-50-1 metaG... | ecosystem: Host-associated > Plants > Roots >...
CGCCTCGTTCACGACCAATGGGCGTCCCTTGAAGTCCTTGCCGTTCAGCGCGCCGATCGCCGCCTTCGCGGCTTCTTCGTCATCGAGATCGGCGAAGGCGAAGCCGCGAGAGCGGCCCGTTTCCTTGCTGGCGACGATCTTGAGCGAGTCGACCCTGTGCCCAGTTGACTCGAAGAGCGACCGTACTTCCTTCTCGGTCGCATCGAACGGGAGGTTTCCAATGAAGAGGCGATTGGACATGGCGGACCTCGTGGCGAAAGCCCTTCTTACGACAAAAGGGCCTCGGCTGTCGTTCGTGCGGCCCCCTGCGCCTGTGTTGCCCCAGCGATCGCCTCGACCTCGGCCGCAAGCCGCATGTCGGTGAGCGCCTCCAGCGAGCCGGGCCCTGCCGTTTTGGCACCTTTCACCCACGGGTTGCCGGGCCCGCAGTTGTTTGTGGCAGGCCAGGAGGGTACCCCATGATGAAGGCGAGCCGCGTTTACTACATCCGTGTTCTGTTGATCGGTTTGGTCTGTCCCGCAGTAGGTGCATCCGCACAGCAACGCCCGCCGATCGCCGACGAGATTGCCAAGACCTATGGTCTCGAGTCATGGGGTCAAGTCGAGGCGATCCGCTACACGTTCAAAATCGATTGGCCCGCGCTAAAGCTGAAATTCTCCGTATGCGTTCGACGAGCACCGTTCTTGACAGCGATCTTCAACAAGAGATCAGCACGCCCGGACAGCGGCTCATGTGGTACGCTGCCGCGCGTAAGCGCGGCCGTTAGTGCTTGATTGGCGCTGCTCTCGGAGCTGGCTCGCGGGTGCCAAGCACCGCCTGGCGAAAGATGTTCTCCTCGAGCCGCTGCTGCACGTCGGCGCGTTGGACTGTTCTGGTCCAATGGAGCGGCGCGAGATGTATCACCTGCTGGACAGGCCAGGATGGCAGCAAGCAGAGCAGATCGCGCAGGTATCCCAGCGGCTCGAGCCCGTGCATTTCGCAGCTGGCGAGCAGCGAGACGAGCGTGGCATTGACTTCGCCACCTTCGTCATTTCCAACGAAAAGCCAATTGCGCCTTCCCAGGGCTTGCCGTCGCAGCGCGTTTTCAGAAACATTGTTGTGGATGGGTAGCCGGCCGTCTTCGAGAAAACGCTGCAGCCCGCTGCGCTGATTGCGCGCGTAACCAATGGCTTTCGAGATGGGCGTCTCGTCGAGCACCTTGAGCGACTCTTCGTCGCAAAAGGAAAAGAAGTCATCCACAATCTGTTTCGCCTCCTGCTGTCGTCGGCGGAGCTTCACCTCGGGCGGCGCAGTGGCGTACTGGCGCTCCAATAAAAACAACTTTTGAATCAAAAACAAACCTCGCTTCGCTCTGGGCGCGTCCGAGTCGAGCGACTTCCACCAGTAGCGGCGACAATGCGCCCAGCATCCGACTTCGATGACATCGCCTGTTTTATACAAATGCTCGTACACCGAATGCGCATCGGCGACGAGGAAACCTTCATAGCCTGCGAGCAGCTTGTCGACAGCCTTGGAGTCGTGCTTGGGCGTGTAGCCGAACAGGGCGTGTTTCTCCGGTGCAATGACGACAAAGAAATGAGCGGCGCGGCATTTTTGTAACGCCTGTACCAAAACGCCGGTCGCATCGATGCACAGGTAGGGCGAGGCCAAAGCGTCTCGCCACATCGCGAGCACCAACGGCGCCACCAGCAAGGCCACTTCCTGGTGCCAGCCGCAGATGGTGCTGCGCGCCAAAGGCAACCCTTCGCGGCCGTACATCCGCTCCATCCGGTGGAGCGGCAGATGGTCTTGCCATCGGTGGACGATGGTGTCGGCAAGAAGTCCAGGCCCGGCGATGGAACGGGGAATCGGCAACTCCACTGCCGGCGCTTGCAGCACCGTCGGCGTGTCCGGCTCCGCTTCCTTAGGGACGTACTTCGGACGGATGGTCCGCACCACCACCGCACTCGCCGGACGGCGTTCGACAGTCTCAGTTGTTTCCTCGCCGATGCGCTCGAAGGCATCCAGCCCGCGCCGCTGCACCTCGGGCGGAATCACCTCGACTTCAATTCGCGGCAAATTTTCCGGCAGTACTTTTCGCCCGGTGGGCTTGCGCCGCTCGTGCGCTTCGACTGGTTGCGTTTCTGAAGGCGGCCGGTTGCCCACCAGCATCGACATCAATGAGAGGGCCAGTTGCTCTGCTTCGCCCGCGATGAATCGCTCGCGCTTTTGACCGACGAGCCCAGCTTCCAACTTTCGGTACGCTTCGAGCAGCGCGATGTAGAGGCGCTTGTACTCGTCGCGCTCCGTCTCGAGCGCGGCCAGGCGGTCCTTCAACTCGTTCAGTTTCGCTTCGGCCGCTCCGGCATCAAGCACCGTTCTTCACTACCGTAATTCTTTGTCCCGCACAAGTTCAATGAACGCGCGCTCGTCTCTTCTCTCGGTCCACACCCGCGAGCAGCTGGGCAAGAGCGTCGGCTTGAATTCTCAGCGCGGCGCCTTGAGCTTCCTCGAGCTTGGGGAAGATGAAACAGGCGCGGTGGAGCCTTTTCGCCAAAAGGCAGAAGCCGTTTCTGTCAAACCAGAGAATTTTGATACGGGTCGGACTCTTGCCCAGAAAGACAAACAGCGCGCCACTCTGTGGCTCCTCGTCCATGAAATCGCGAGCGACTGCGGCGAGTGTATCAAAACTCTTCCGCATGTCTTGGCGCGTGGTGCACAGGAGAATCCGCACGCCGGCGGGAAGCATCAGCGATCCCTAAGTGCGGCGAGCAGGCGATGCAGCGCGTCCGGCTCGAAGAACGCGGGAATTCTGACGCACAAGCCATTGCCGAGGACGAGCTCAAACGGCTCCCGCACACGAATAGCATCAGTTGTCACGGCCGGCCCAGCCAGTTCAACAAAATCGGTGCGCCGCGCCTCGGCCGTCGCCATTCGTTGCGTCCGAGCCGATTTCTCGAGCTCCCATTTCCAGTGGCGGAGAGTGCTCTCCTTGACGCCGATTTGCTGTGCGAACTCTGCACCGGTCAGCCCGCTTTGAGTCCATTGCTTGATCCGCTTCGCCCACTCGTCTCGTCGCGCCATGCGTGATCACGTACCGCAGGTCCGCTCCGCTGTCCTCGACGGTGCTCGTCGAACGGATACTGATGTCTTCCTCGTCGTTGACCGTCGTCTCTCCGACAGAAAACCGGCGGCAATGGTGCGGTAGCTTCCTTCACCAGCCCCGTGGCATTGAACGACTCGTTTCCGCAGCTCGATTACGTATGGTTCAGCCATAGCCACATGAGGATCAGACCTCGAGCGCCGTGGCAACTTTTGGATCAACTCAGGCGAGCACTGGGGTTAGTGAAGGCCTCAAGACAAGTCTTGTCCAAGAGCAGACTCGACCGCCAGGCTCGGTTGTATTACCGAGCCTGGCGGTATCTCATCGTTTGCGACTGCAATTCCCTGTATATTAATCGATCCAGCGAATGGATTAGTCGATACCTTTGGGCTAGAGCGCAAACACGCGCTGACAGAAGGGAACGTATACCACCGACAGATTGTCAGTCTCAAAGCCAGGAGCTGCTAGTGTCATACTCTGGTTTGGTGGCTTGAGTTCCTTCCATTAATTTCGGATGGTACGTTTGCGCTCGCCGGTGGTAAGGATAGCGAACGTTCCATTGGTGGCGGATTGGCTCTCATTCCCGGACGGATCGCAGGCGTATACTCGTATGCGTGCACGTTCCGTAACGAGCCCCGGGGGAATGGCCCAATTGAAAGATTGCGTGGTGCCGGGGAGACCAGTGGCAATGATGTAAGAGTAAGTTTTTCCGCCATCTGTGGAAAGCTTAATATGATGCGCGGCGACTCTTACATTGTCCGAAGACGACCAACTGATAGGGATGGTTTCGCCGATACGGAATACCTCGCCACCGCTTGGGCTCACATTGCCGATCTCGGGAGGGATCGCCTCTCGGATAGCAAAGTCCGCGTTGCTATCTTTAGAGCCCGATCTGCCGGTGGTATTGAAAGCGGTTACGCGAATCCGGGCCGATACGCTCGCAAAGGCCGCTGGCACGCGCCAAATCAGCGATGTAGCGCTGCCCGGCAAGTTTGGCGCAACCAGAACAGGGAAAGTTCGGCCGCCGTCAAGCGATGCACGCACTTCTTGCCGGGTCACGCTCGTGTCGTCGAATGACTGCCAGAGAATTTCGTAGGTTCCCCCGGCCGGGAGCACCTCGGTGCCGTTGACGGGGGACCTTAAAAAGACCGCCGGTCCGACGTTGCTCGGCCCCTTGACCGCCTGGGCTGTTATTCCGCCCAATAAAACGGGATCGCCTCCCGCGAAGGGTATGGCCAAGGCCGCCACATTCACGTTCACCGTATCCCCCTCCGGGGTACCTTGGCGTGGGATCAATGCCAGCGTTTCGGCTCGGGGGCAGTCACCGGGATAGAATACAAACTCCCGCGCGGTCAGGTCCACGTCCCAGTTCGGATTATCGCCATCTACCTGCAGGATAACAACCGCCGGATCGACTAAATCATTCTCAACCTGGAAATCGAAGAAGGCCGGCGTGTTGGCAGTATGTATCTGGATATTTCTCTGGGCTAGGTTGTTGGTGTAGTTTGTGTCCTGCCCATACTCGATCGCTCCTTTGAGACAGGCGTGTTCTACAGCGCCGGCCAGTGACTGCGGGGTCCAGGGAATATGTATAACGCGAGTTTCTCCGACAGCCATTGGGGCGGTAACCACTTGCACGCCGATCTCGTAGAATCTTTCCGGCCCGCTGGTGAAGAAGCGGTAGGTTCCCATGCGCAGCCGGAAGGCGGGGACCATGTTGGGGCCGTTGTTCGTAACGCGGGCATGGACATAGGTCGGCGTGCCTACGGTCGGATCGATGTGGGTGCCCGTCGTGTCCGTGGAATTCGGATTGGCCCAGACATCCGGCGAGAGCCAAGACATCGGTGGAGGGTAGTTAGTAAACGTCAAATCGGCTAAGCCGGTGAGGGCAGAGGCGGCGAACGCCTCCACCAATCCGTATCCCCAGTCCAGATTCCAGGTCGGATGGACCGCCGGGTAAGTAGGAGTACCTTGCGGCTCGGCGGTTTGAATCAAAAGATCTTTCAGATCTCCGGGACTGATCGTCGGCGCGTTTTGGACGATCAAGGCGGCTATACCCGAAATGTGCGGAGAGGCCATCGAGGTTCCACTCAATTGTATGTAACCGGACGTTGTCCCGCTTTGTGCCGAAAAAATACTGGAGCCGGGCGCCGTGATCTCCGGTTTCAAGTCGTTTAAGTTTATCGGGGGAGCTTGCCTGGGACCGCGGCTCGAATAATTTGCGACTTGGTCGTCGCCTGGGGGCACAGAATTCGGTCCGCGGTTAACGGTGCGCATATCATCCGAACTGGCCACGGTGATCGCCAGAGTGGCCGCGGCTGGGCTACCTAGCCCACAGTTACTTGGGCCATCATTACCAGCCGACGCTACGGCTACCACGCCTTTGGCTACAGCTGTATTGACCACTGTGCTGGTCGCGTCCGTTCCGTTAGAAACGCCTAGAACCGGCGGGCCGCATATTACCCGAGGACCAAAGCTCATATTCATAACCCGGATGTTCCAGGTATTCTTCCTCTGTATAACCTTGTCGATACCTCTCATTATGCTGGTGTCGGTAGCGCAAACGGGGAACGAGCCACAGACCGCGGGATCACTAGTCATGACCCTGATATCAACCAAGCCGGCGCCAGGGGCCACCCCTCTATAATCCCCCACACTACTTTGTACACCTAAGGCTATGCCGGCGACGTGCGTTCCATGGCCTTGGATGTCCGATGGATTGAGTTCAACATCGGCGTAAGCATCATAGCCGAAGGCATACCTTCCCGCGAACATTTCATGGCCAGTGTCATCCACACCAGTATCAAGGATCGCAATATTGACACCGGTCCCAGTGATGGTCGGAAAAACATCCTCCACCGTGCTGGGTGAGAAGTCGGTGCTTGCCCGCACCTTTATATTCCGGACGCTAACATCCAACGTGGGCGTGTATATTTGGTCGAGTTGCGCGAAAGCCACTTTAGGGTGGGCAACAAGCGTTCTCACATCGCCGACCCGAATATCCTTCACCGCAGCTACGCTCACGTACCTTCCTATATAGTGGATTTGGTCTTGAGGTACTGCGGAGCAGAGCACCATATGGATCTCATCGGTACTTAAAGCTTGGTTGAACAGAAATATAACATTCACCCGATTGTCCGGATCACTCAACGGAATCCGATCATCGATGAAATCTCCATCACGGTCGTAACCGGAGTCCCGTAGCTTCGGCGGATTCCCCTGCTGCCACTCCTGCGGCGTCCAGGTGGTCGAGGCCTTCGCCGTATCCAGACAAACAAAAACAAGCGCACAGCTAACCACTGCCCCTATCAAACTCGCCCGACAATTTCCTTTCGACACTGTGGTGAAAGAAAGTATTTTTGCCAACATAGTCCCTCCTCGTTACATTCGTTTCTTGAATTCAGGCGTTTGTGATTTTCTCAGCCCTGCCGAGATTCCCCGAGGCCGAACCCTTTCTTGGTCTAGCGCTTCATTGGTTTCACTCCCTTTCGGTTAACGGCAACCGCCGCGATCTCAGTGCTGGGGTCGAACACCCAAGGCGCAGAAACCGTTCGGGCGTGTACGACATGGAAAGTTATTCTGGCTCGACGATAGAACCCATAAACAGTATCAATCCTGTCTTACTGTCCCGGATTACACTAAAGAAGGGGCGATTCACGACCATGCTGAACGTAGGCTGTTCAGCCGTTATACCCACCCCTACGGAAGTTACTGCCGCGGCTTCGGTACCCTCTTCGTTAACCTCTACGAACGCGGCGTGCTCGACGGTCTGGATAAAAGGCCTCTGGAGCGCCGTGCACATATGAGCGAAATTTGCGAGCGCCGGGTCCAAGGCCATGCCCATGCCCAGGGCTCGGAGAGCGTTGTTAAGATCTACGTCGTAATTCAATCGAAGGCGGGGCAGAACGATATGACCGCGACTATTGTGGAATTGGGGCATCCATTCTTCCCAGGTTTTTGCGTCTAAGCGACTATAGAATTCCTCAAGGTCGGAGCCCTTGGCCGGAAGAAAAATATACATGCTCACTTGCCCCTTGCCGTAAGGAAGAGCGACGGCTTGGAAGCCCTTACCTTGATAGTATGAGTAGTACCCCGATTGCGACATCAGGGGATGCTTCTGGGCACGGCCACTTGCCGTGGTGAACTCGCCTTCCGCCGTCTTCGCTTTGTCGAATTCCAGCCTCCAGGTCCCCTTGAAGTAAATGGCGTTTAAAAGAAAAAGTAGCGTGGCCGGGTCGATTTTGTCGCCGGCCGCCCTGGTTATCTTGTTCTGGGTTGCTGCCTTCACCCATGCATTGATGGCTAACGCGGCGTTCGGATCACCAAAGTCCAGGTCTGTCAGTGTGGCCTTGTAGAAGTTCCTGTTCTTATCCACGAATTCCGGTTTGAACTGGACGCCCTTCCTGGCCCAAAGGGAATTGGCGATGATCAACTGGATTTTGGAATCAGGGCTCTCGAGCATGTTCTTAAGCGCTGCGTTGCCGTGATTCACTTCCGGTAGGCTCAGCCCCTCCAATTCTAATGTCTGCGTCATAACTCGCTGGGTTTGACCTTCTGCCCCGTTATAGGCCATCGTCAGCGCCATCATCACGCCTGGAGGTGATATAAATATGTTCCTATGGGGATCCTGCTTAATTAACTCCGAGAAGAGCTTGAACCCAAATCTCGTATGGGCCGAAACCAGCTTCATTTCGACTTCGTCGGATGATCTTTTCGCCTCTGAATATCCCAACATGAAGAGTAAACCTACCGCTGCCATCATGCCGGCTCTATCAAAGCAAGGTCCTGGCATTTTAATCTCCTGTAGGAGCCCTCGGTGAGATCGGTGCGGACATATCCGTTCCCGTGCCTCGCGATTGCAGAGAGAATTGTTATGGATAAGCAGATGGATTGGCGCTGCCGATGGCAGCTATCGGCGAACGCCATTGAAGTCCTTTCAAGTTTCGGGCCGGATCATTCTTCGGAATGATTGACAAGCACGCGTGCCGTGCCCGTCTCTTCAGACCAATATGTCAAGTGCTTTTGGTTATTGTTGAGGCAGGCTTCAAACGCTGGGCCACTAAACGGGCCAACGCCTGGCTTACCAGCCGCCTTCCGCCGCGTGTCGCTCCCCTCCGCCGGGTAAAGCCGTTACGTCGCCTCCCCGTGATTCACGCGGAGTGGGTTATCAGGACTACCTGATACCGACCGCACCGCTCCCCTTCACCAAAACACCCTTGAGCTGTGCCAGAGCCTGACTGTGAGTGAGCATAGATTCAACGATACCGAGAGCAAATGCTGACTCCGCCGGAGTAGTCCAACCTGGCTTTCTAATGATCAGCCGCAATTCTCCTAGGTCGTGGTCTGTGCTCAGGCGGGTTAAAGCATCTGTCAGCGTTGTGAGACGCTTCTCCAGCTTATCGATATCCTCTTGTGGTCGCTTGGCATAATCCACTCCTTGTGCGTATAGTTTTCAACTTATTTGACTAACTTGAAGTGCGTGTGGCCCGTCAAGAGAGCAGGCGAGACTCGGCGTATAGGCTGTTCACTCCAAGCGCCAGAGTCATACGCCTTTCATGAATTGACGTCAAGTAGATCGAGAATACCCAACCTATTTTGACTTGCTGCTGGTGTGTCTGGGTTGCTCCGTTCGCCCAAATCGGGAGGGGTGATGTCGAGAGGCCAGGAGACTAGCCCTTGTGGTTCGAAAGCTGGCCTTCTGCTCGGCGACAATTACCGCCTGGCGAAAGATGTTCTCCTCGAGCCGCTGCTGCACGTCGGCGCGTTGGACTGTTCTGGTCCAATGGAGCGGCGCGAGATGTATCACCTGCTGGACAGGCCAGGATGGCAGCAAGCAGAGCAGATCGCGCAGGTATCCCAGCGGCTCGAGCCCGTGCATTTCGCAGCTGGCGAGCAGCGAGACGAGCGTGGCATTGACTTCGCCACCTTCGTCATTTCCAACGAAAAGCCAATTGCGCCTTCCCAGGGCTTGCCGTCGCAGCGCGTTTTCAGAAACATTGTTGTGGATGGGTAGCCGGCCGTCTTCGAGAAAACGCTGCAGCCCGCTGCGCTGATTGCGCGCGTAACCAATGGCTTTCGAGATGGGCGTCTCGTCGAGCACCTTGAGCGACTCTTCGTCGCAAAAGGAAAAGAAGTCATCCACAATCTGTTTCGCCTCCTGCTGTCGTCGGCGGAGCTTCACCTCGGGCGGCGCAGTGGCGTACTGGCGCTCCAATAAAAACAACTTTTGAATCAAAAACAAACCTCGCTTCGCTCTGGGCGCGTCCGAGTCGAGCGACTTCCACCAGTAGCGGCGACAATGCGCCCAGCATCCGACTTCGATGACATCGCCTGTTTTATACAAATGCTCGTACACCGAATGCGCATCGGCGACGAGGAAACCTTCATAGCCTGCGAGCAGCTTGTCGACAGCCTTGGAGTCGTGCTTGGGCGTGTAGCCGAACAGGGCGTGTTTCTCCGGTGCAATGACGACAAAGAAATGAGCGGCGCGGCATTTTTGTAACGCCTGTACCAAAACGCCGGTCGCATCGATGCACAGGTAGGGCGAGGCCAAAGCGTCTCGCCACATCGCGAGCACCAACGGCGCCACCAGCAAGGCCACTTCCTGGTGCCAGCCGCAGATGGTGCTGCGCGCCAAAGGCAACCCTTCGCGGCCGTACATCCGCTCCATCCGGTGGAGCGGCAGATGGTCTTGCCATCGGTGGACGATGGTGTCGGCAAGAAGTCCAGGCCCGGCGATGGAACGGGGAATCGGCAACTCCACTGCCGGCGCTTGCAGCACCGTCGGCGTGTCCGGCTCCGCTTCCTTAGGGACGTACTTCGGACGGATGGTCCGCACCACCACCGCACTCGCCGGACGGCGTTCGACAGTCTCAGTTGTTTCCTCGCCGATGCGCTCGAAGGCATCCAGCCCGCGCCGCTGCACCTCGGGCGGAATCACCTCGACTTCAATTCGCGGCAAATTTTCCGGCAGTACTTTTCGCCCGGTGGGCTTGCGCCGCTCGTGCGCTTCGACTGGTTGCGTTTCTGAAGGCGGCCGGTTGCCCACCAGCATCGACATCAATGAGAGGGCCAGTTGCTCTGCTTCGCCCGCGATGAATCGCTCGCGCTTTTGACCGACGAGCCCAGCTTCCAACTTTCGGTACGCTTCGAGCAGCGCGATGTAGAGGCGCTTGTACTCGTCGCGCTCCGTCTCGAGCGCGGCCAGGCGGTCCTTCAACTCGTTCAGTTTCGCTTCGGCGGCGCCAGCGTCGAGCATCGCTCTTTAAGTACACTGATTCTCGGCCCCGCACAAGTTACAAGTTAATGCACACGCCCCAGACGTCTCTTCTCTCGCACGACACCCGCGAGCAGTTGGGCCAGGGCGTCGGCTTTGATTCTCAGCGCGGCGCCTTCAGCCTCCTCGAGCTCGGGGAAGATGAAACATGCGCGATGCAGTCTTTTGGCCAAAAGGCAGAAGCCATTCCTGTCAAACCAGAGCACTTTGATACGGGTCGGGCTCTTGCCGAGAAAGACAAACAGCGTCCCACTCTGCGGCTCCTCGCCCATAAAATCGCGAACGACTGCGGCGAGTGTATCAAAACTCTTTCGCATGTCTTGCCGCGTGGTGCAGAGGAGAATCCGGACACCGGCGGGAAGCATCAGCGACGTCCAACGGCGTCGAGCAAGCGCTGCAGCGCGTCTGCATCGAAGCGCGCGGGAATGCGGACGCGCAGCTCGTTGCCAAGAACGAGCTCAAACGGCTCCGGGGCAGTGAGAACAGCGGACGTCCCGCCGGTCGGAGCGATCAGTTCAACAAACGCATCGCCAGGTGCACGAGCTGGCGCCACTCCTTGCGTCCGGGACAGCTTATCGAGCTTCCATTTCCAGTGGCGGAGAGTGCTCTCCTTGACGCCGATTTGCTGTGCGAACTCTGCACCGGTCAGCCCGCTTTGAGTCCATTGCTCGATCCGCTTCGCCCACTCGTCTCGTCGCGCCATGCGCGATCACGTACCGCAGGTCCCCTCCGCCGTCATCGACGGTGCTCATCGAACGGATACCATGCTTTCACCTTCAGCCCATGCGTTCGTGCCAGCCCGCGGATGGCGGTGATGTAGTGAGCCCTTGTTTCCGTCTCCATCGCCTAGGTAAATATAAGCTCGCTCGGGTGAGGAATAGCTCGTAGAAGGGTACTGCGCCAACACCAGGTCGCCACCCTCCTGGCCAAACAGCTCATAGACCTTGCTCGGATAGGTTTCATCATCGGGGATGGAGCCCAGCGGAAACCCGAGGTAGGTCTCGTCACCATTATTACCAATGATGAGCGGAACGCGGTTGTGCCTTCCGGCGGCGATGACCTCAAGCGGAGGATCGGTCAGCACGTACCCATCAATTTTCGGCCCATAGTTTTCGCGGGCCCACCCGGATATGCCAGGCAGCTCTGACTCTTGCGGTTCCGGCGACCCAAGGGACTATCGAGTTGACATATCGCTGCTTATCTGACCTAGCTGTCTGGGATGTATGGTTTGATAGCAATAAACTAACCGTGACTGCCAAGCGCTCTCGTTGTCAGACCATACTGTTTGTCTTTACGGCCGGTCGATCGCTCGAGCGGCTGCCTCTTACGGCCTGCCGAAGAAGGGGCTTGTAGCGAATCCACTCGCCCCAGACTATAGAGAGAGGACCCTGGGTGATCGGGCAATTTAGCTGTCGAATTCCTTGCGTAAGAAGTTCGGCTGGAGATGGGCAATGGGGAACGGCGGGGGGCAAGAGGAAAGGTTTCTAACCAAGGGCGAAGTGGCGCAGCTGTGTCGGGTGGAGATTCGCACCGTTGACAGGTGGGTGGCTGCTGGCAAGCTCAAGTGTTACCGGACCCCAAGCGGTCGCTTGCTGTTTCACAAGAAAGATGTACTGCTCGTGTTTGACGGAGATCAAGAAGGCCTCGGTCGGGCTGGCAAATCATCCGACGCGTCTCGAAAGGTTTCTTCGTCCGACCCCACCGGTTCCTCGCCCCGCGATGAGCCCTGACTGGAACTTGACGTTGGCGGACATCTAAGGACATTTCGAGCCAATCGCTGCCGTCCACCTTGCACGGCCTGTCACCGGCCTTACCGGTGTATTTCCACGCGAGAGGTGGTGCGCGCGTTGAGGAGGGATCATGAATCGTCGAGCATTGATCGTTTTGCTGCGAACGTTTGCTGTTGTGTTGTTGAGTCTGGTTGTCGCCCCGCGACCCGTAAGTGGCATGAAGGAAGACCCCCAAGAAACCGACCCCCGCGGCGAAGAGCAGGGCGGCGGCGGTGAGCCACTCGGGGTAGGGCCGGCTTATAATCCGTACCCGCCGGGCATCCTCCCGGGCGATGTGGTGCCCGAGATCGAAAGGGTCCGGCGCGAGATCAATGGCATCTTCCAACAAGCTCTCGGAGAGTGGCGCGCATTACCGCCCATCGTCCATACGGGGCAACCCCCGGTCATCCAAGGCGTCGGCTACCGGGCGATACAAACACTCGGCAAGCTGATGAACTTCGACGAGAACATGTCTCCTTTCAGGAATCGGGCCTGCTCATTCTGTCACATGCCGTACGCTGGCTTTGGCCCACCGATCCCTTCGGTCAATCTGACGATGATCGGGTATCCGGGATCGATGGCGTTTCGGGCCGGCAAGAGGAATCCGCAGCGGTATACGTATGCTCCCTGGTTTCCAGTTCTCGAGCGAAACCCGACACAAAACCTGTTCTTTGGCGGAAACTTCTGGGATTCACGCGCGACCGGAATGCTGGTAGCGAATCCTGACGCTGAGCAGTCACAGCATCCTCCTGTCGATACTCAAGAACATGCTCTACCCGACGCGGCGTGCATCGCGTTTCGCCTTTCCCAGGCTCAATACCGACCTCTCTACGAGGCCGTGTTTGGCCCGAACACGCTCAATCTCAACTTCCCGGCCGACACCGAGCAGATCTGCGATACCCCGGGAGGGGCGGCGGTGTTCGGCAGTGACACCGAGCCAGTCAGGTTATCGCCAGCGGACCGCACCCGCGCCAACACGGTTTTCACTCGCTGGGCGGAGTCGTTGGACGCCTACGAAAGATCAAGTCAGGTCAGCCCATTCACGTCGAAATTCGACGCCTTTCTCGCTGGTCAGTACACGCTGACGCCAGACGAGATGGCCGGTTTCCGCCTGTTCAATGGCAAAGGCAATTGCAACTCATGCCACGTCGACGGAAGAGGGGTGTCTCTGCGCAAAGGTCAGGTCGACAACAGCAATAACGCGTCGGTAAAGCCTCTGTTCACCTGCTTTGGCTCGGCCAATGAAGGGCTGCCCCTGAATCCTAGGAATGCCATTTACTATCAAACCACACCGGATTTCTTCGGCTTCACCCCCAACCCGATTGGCTTCGGCTACCGGGACCTTGGAATGGGGACGTTCCTGAGAAGCGGCTACGGTTCCGCTCCCAACCCGAATGCGGATTGGATACCGTTCGCCCCGGCAACCGACGGACAATTCCAGGTGTCGAGCGCCCGCAACGTGGCGATGACGCCGCCACAGTGTCCTACCACCGAGGCGCCAGGGCCCTACTTCCAGAAGGAGTTCTTCCACAATGGGTACATCAAAAGCCTGAAGCAGCTCGTCCACTTCTACAATACGCGCGACCTGTTCTACTTCCCGGTGACCTCAGGGCATTGCCCGCCAGGAACAACCGAAAAAGTGAACTGTTGGCCGATGCCCGAGGTCAGGAACAATATCGACTGTACGACTGGTAATCTCGGCTTGACGGGTCGGGAGGAGGATCTGATCGTCATCTTCCTGCAAACCCTCACTGACGGTTTCACAGTACCTTATCCCAACATCGGTACCTTTACGGGTACGTGCATGAGCGGTGGTTCGGCCTCGACGCAAGGGAATGAGTTTCTTATCCCTACGCCGCCGCTTCCGCCGTGCGCAACGGTTGTCTGCGGCGTCCCGCCTGTCCCCAATCCGCCCATTGACGGCATCTTCCCAATGCCCGCCTGCCCCGTCTCGGCTGTCTCCAATACGCCCGTTGAGTGATGGAAGACGCTGATCGAGATACGCGAGACGGAAGAGAACATCCATGAATAGATTGCTTCGGATGCTGGCGATCGCGACGGCGGTCGCCAGCCTACTCACGTCCAACCCAGGCGCCGCTCAGGTACTTCCCCCCCTCAAGAAGGCTGCGCGCGTCAAGATCATCAAAGCGCCACAGCTCGAGATCGCCACGGACCATTTGACCATTATCAGATGGACAACCAACAACCCTGGGGGTTCGGACGTGCATAACGGCATCGTGCACTACGGAACGGATCCTAAGGACCTGAGCCAGATCGCGAAATCGCCCCTTAGGCTGAACCACGGCCATCGACACACGGTTTTCCGCGTGCGCATCGACGATCTCAAGCCACAGACGACCTATTACTACCGGGTCGCCTCGGAGGAGGCCAATGGCACCAGCGATGGGGTGAAGAGCAAAGTTCTTAAGTTCACCACTCCCGCGCCCGGCGAGCGCATCGTGGGAAGAGTGCCATAGCCTTGCGCCGCCGGCGATCCGGCGCCGCAGTGGAAATCTTAAGAGCGCAAGATGCGCCCGAAGGTCCCCGACGCTCTCTCACCGCGCCATCGAAAAGGTGAGGAAGATCAAAGCGGGAAACCCGGTGCTGCGGTGCGGAGCTGGCGGGCAAGGCATGCGGTGGAAGGCGCCTGCGGGTCCTCATTGAGAGTGGGGTGGGGGCGCGAACACGGCCTCGAACGCGCAGGTGTGCTTTGGCTTCGCGAGGCCAGCTGACTGCCCAGCATCCATGGCCTGAAGCGCGCTTCTACGCCAAGACCCGAGGTGGGAGCCCAGTGCGGTAATTCCGCACGCTGGGATCTGTGCGGGGGGCGGACCGAGCCGATGTTGGCGAAGGTGTCCCTACCGCGACCCAGGGTCGTCAGAGACGAGCCACTCCGGCCGGGAGCCCTCAGCTCGGCGAGCACATGTTATGGCGTTATACAAACGTTGCAACGAGGTAGAGCTTGTCGCTGATAGGGAGCGTCGAATCAGCGATAATGTTAATGGACTTTGGTGACGCAACCCCACCCGTCAATAGACTTATTTTGTCTGGCCCAAGCGTCTCTGTATTCTTCATCGAAACCACGGCCGCCGGATCCGATATCTCAGATTCTTTCTTTCCAAATTTAAGGAAAGATATAGCGTAGTCAGCGATGGGAGAGGTGGAATACGCACTTAGACCCTTAATCGCCGTGACACCCAAAAAACCAGGAGGCGGAAATGTGCCGCTATATGTCCAGATCCCTTCATAGATTTCGCCAGCGTGGATCGCGGTCAAAGTAAATGGCGCTTTCTTTTCTGGTGATGGTGATGGTGATGGTGATGGTGATGGTGATGGTGCGGGCTCGGGGGACTCCCACCAGTCGTTGGTGGCGATGATCGACCCGTCCATGGCCGTGAAGATCAAGTAGATAAGATTGTTGTACCAGATCGCCGTGATCGGCGTGCCCTGCCCAATGGTGCAGAACACAGGTTTCCACGGGGCCCAGCCTCCCTTTATGCTGGACGTGGTGAAGATTGATCCGTCAAGGCCTCTAACAAACAGATCCAGGTTAGTCTTTCACCTCCTATCCACGCCCATGCTGGGCACACACAAACCCCCGGCAAAGCCGGGGGGGTTTAAAGACGTGAGCCGCCCAGGGCGGCTTGGTTGTGGGCCGCTCATGAGCCGCGATAGGAGCCACCTGAAGGTGGCTTCTCGTTTACACCAGGTTCAGCTGATCCAACCGCTTGTCGTCTACCTCTTGATGACGGATGTACTCGCGAATGACCGCTTCGTCCCTTCCCACCGTTGAGACGAAGTACCGTTCCGCCCACAGGTGCTGACCGACGAAGTTTCGCTTCTTCCACATGAAGGTTCGAGCAACGTGAATCGCGCTCTTCCCTTTGATGTACCCAATCGCCTGCGCCACCGAGAACTTCGGTGGAATCGAAATCAACATATGCACATGGTCGGGCATCAAGTGCCCTTCCTCTATTCGGCATTCCCTCTGCTCCGCCAGCTCCCTCAACACCGATCCGAGGTGCCTTCGAAGTTCTCCATAGAGCACCTTTCTTCGGCACTTCGGGATGAAAACAACGTGGTACTTGCAATCCCACCTCGTGTGGCTGAGGCTTTGGTAGTCGTCCATACCGCTACTCCCCTCCGTGTTGCCCTGGTCGGCTCACGGAGGGGAGTCTGCCTTGGAGCGACTCCCGGAAACGTCAAACTTTAGGGGTCTCCCCGGCAGAGCCGGGGGGTTTCCCGCTTACGCTAACAAGCGAGGTCCACCGGCGAGCTCTCCATAGTTTCCCACTGCGGACAACAGGAGAAAGCCACCAGCACCGACTCCTGGCACTCCTCGCATTTTGTCTGCACGAAGCCGTAGCGGAGCACTCCGCACTGAAGGTACCGCCGCACCTCCTCCTGCACTCGCTTCGGAAGGCCCCCACGTCCCGATGCGGCGGCGGCCACCGAGGGCCACCCCTCGCGCACCGCCTGGTGCAGCATCGATTCTTCCGGCCGTCGACGCCGGTACTCTCGCCCCTCCCCGCCCACTCCAGCTCAAGGTATTCGCCGCCCCTGACTGAATCCTCGCTGCGTCCGTCCTGGCGCCAGTTCGCGCGCGTGCGGGGGACGAGCCACGACGTTTAAGACACTCGTTGGGCTACAACGTACCAAGCAGAGGGACTCTGGCCGTGCCGAGCCGACTCCGAATGACTCGCCGATCCGGCGGGCCTCTAAACTCGACTGGGCTGCGCTGCTCAAGCGGGTTTTCGGAATTGAAATTCTGCGTTGTGCTCGATGCGGCGCCGGAATGAGGGTGGTGGCGTTCATCACCGACCGGAAAGCCTCTGCTCGCATCCTGAATCACCCGGGCCTTCCGAGCCGTTTACCTCCGCTGGGCAAGGCCCGAGGGCCTCCGCAGTTGTCTCTGCCTGACTGACGGCACGCCGGCCGCTTTCCCCGCCGATGGATTTGTCCGCGTGGCTCAACCACGTCGTTCGATTCGTGTGTCTATTGGTGTTTGCACGAGGCATGATGCCTTGGAACCTCAGGCTGCTGCGCGGCCTGAAGAGCCTCGTCGATCATGTCTCCACGGCTCGCGGCGTCCGATAAGAGCCCTTACGTCGCCGCGCGCCTGCGCATTCCATGCTCTCTAGAAGAGCGGCTTCAGGCTACTGAACACGTGGCTCACGTTTGTTGTCTTGCCGGCAGGGTGACAACTGAAACAATTCAAAGTGCTTGCAGCAGTTGGGCTTGCTCCCTGCGTGAACGTCTCCATCGTCGTATTGCTCAGCTTGCTGGTACCCACTTGCGTCGTGTTGAAAGAGGCGAACGGGAAGGAACCGGCGATCAGCCAGGTCGATCCGGTCATGATGTAATTGCGCCGGACGTCGCCCGCGATCAGAACGCCTCGAACGCTGTTGTTGACCGAGATGATTTCGCTGTTGGAGGCGGGCGTGGTTTTCAGCGGGTTGGGCTGAACATCAGAAGCGGCGCCCCAGGCTTTGTGCCGGATGATGTTGTCGGGGCCGATCGGCGTAGGAGGAGATTCGGCAGCGATGTTGGCGCCGCTCACGATCGCGTGTCGCAAGTTGAAGGGTCCGGTGGAGCCCGTGGTCGTGAACAGCCATGTTCCGGAGGTATCGAGGGCAGTCGGCGTCGTGCCGCCCCCGGAATTCCGGTACGAGTAAGCATCATTCGGCGTATTGCCCAGATGCTCGAACGTAGCCCAGATCATCTCGGGATGCCCTGCGGTGCTGCCGACCACATGGATGCCGACGAGCGCGACCGTGGCCGTGCACGCCGGCAGCCACTGCTCGCCAGTTCGACCTGGAATTTCAGCGCATACCTCGCGACGAGGTACGAAATTGACAAAGGCCTGCCCAAATCGATGGCGGAGCGGAGCGGAGCGCAGTACCCTCGTCCAACGGCGGCACAAATCCGTGAGCTCAGGCCGCTGCGCGGCCTGAAGAGCCTCGCCGATCATGCTTCCACCTTGGCGACTGATAAGGGCTCTTATGCCTCCGATCGCCCCTTCCCCCCGCGGGAGCAGCATCTAACCGCCGAGCGCGGGCATTGTCGAGGATGTCCTGCGCGTGAGCGCACGCCAGCGGGCCGGAGGCGGGCTGCCACCGGGGGCGGTCTCGACATTTCAGCAACTTGCGATTTGGCGCGCTCTCTGCTTATTCGTCTGTCCGCGCCTAGACGCGCATCAGGTGCTCTTCGCATCTGGACGTAAGGAAAGGACTAAAACATGATAAATAAACGAAATACTCAAGCAACGCTTGTAGCGATTGGGACGATCGCCTGCTTCTCGATAGCGAAAGAGGCGAGGGCGTTGCCTCAATATGAGATCGAGACCTTTTGCTATGGCGATCCAGACAACACTGTACAAATCGGCTATATGCACCTGTTCTGCAATGGTCACGTCACAAGGCAAGGGGAATGTACTGGCGCTCATTATCTTAAACAGGAGGTTGGTTCTCCGTGTTTTGAGGAACTAATCCCTTGGGATCCGCCTCGCCGGTGCACTCTATGGACCTGTGACAATTATGTTACGCCACCGCCACCAGACGCTCCTTATTGTGCCGGGACCTATTCGACCTTCCCTGTTCAGTGCAATTGAGGATTGGCGGCTGCGCCGCCAAACGGCGATGATCCGGGGCCCTCAGCGGAGGGCATTCAACCCCGGCCCCCAGTTCATGGGCAATTCGCCTGACGCGAACGCTCTCGTGATCTGTACTCCAGCGGGAAATCGGTTCCATTACGCCTCAGATCTGCCGCGAGTTCATGGTCGTGCTCACGCGAGCGGCGGGCCTTTCCTTCCTCAAGCTCGCCGCGATCCGCGGCGTCTGCGTGCGCACCATGCAGCGGCAGTGGGAGAAGGCTCGCATCCATCTGCATCACGGCCTGCGAGCCAGTGCCGACCGCAACGCTCCAACGCATTGATTACGTCTACAGCCGTGGCGGACAGCGCGAGCTGGCTCAGAATGCACTCGCGCAATTGGAAGAGTGCTAGCTACCACGCCGCGCGAGCAATTGGCGGATTCTTGTCGCGAGGGCCGGGTCACCTTGGATTTGGCGGGCGACTCCTGTCAACATGTCCGCAGGGATAATTTCCCGATATTTCTCTTTCTCGAGAAGATTGACCAGGCGCGGAAGATTGGTGACATCAATTTTACGATTCTGCACAAATCGATTGAGGCCCGCGAACGCCTCAGCATTCAACGCGTGCATTTCGAGAGAGCTCAACGCTTCCGCTTGGACTACTGAGCTCTCATCGCCAGCGAGCGCGACCAGTCCCCTCGTTAAGGTGAGGAAGATCAAAGCGGGAAACCCGGTGCTGCGGTGCGGAGCTGGTGGGCAAGGCATGCGGTGGAAGCCGACTGTCGGTCCTCATTGAGAGTGGGGTGGGGGCGCGAACACGGCCTCGAACGCGCAGCTGTGCTTTGGCTTCGCGAGGCCAGCTGACTGCCCAGGCTTCCGGCTCACATCGAAAGCTCGAGCTGAGGCGGCGCCTGAGCGACGGGCGAGGGTGGACATGGCGCCAGCCGCCGCATGTTCCGCAGCACTTCTTCGGCAACCCGCCGGCTCGTCACCACAGCCTGTACCCTGCGCCTGCCGCCGCAGGGGCACGCCCAAACGTCGGCTCCGAAAGTGCGTTGCTGAAGGGTGGCCCAGTCCAGCCTGGGCCTCTTCGGCTTGGCGGGCGCCTTGGACTTGGCAGTCATCTGGCCCGAGGGCGCCACCTTCTCCTTGACGGCATCGCCTTGGGGTGTCACCCGCGCTCGCTCTGTTGCGTGGGACGCGAACACGCCATGGAAACTCGTCAGGTGCATGCGCGCCGGAGGGATGAGCCACAACAGCCGCTTCACCAGCTGCTCCGCCGTCAGCACCAGCGTGAGGCCCTTCTTCGTCTGGTATGCGTACCTGCCGTCTTCCTGCTGCGAAAGCCTCGACCCGGCAATGGGGCCCCTCGCCCCGTATCGACAGAGCCGGGCCAGGCCCTCCCTGTCGTTGCCATGCACCCAGGTGTCGGCGTGCAGCGAGAAACCTTGTCCCACCGCCACCCGCTTCCTCGAGCGCTCGCGCTCCGGCACGTCCGTCAGCGTCAGCCGGAGCTGTGCTCCCTCTGCCTGCAGCTTCTAAAAAGCCGTCTTCCGGCCAGCAGCTATCCTCCGCCTCGAAGGCAAAGGCTTACTTGCTTCACCACCCGGGCCAGCACCGATTCCACCTCTTCCTGCCCAGGCGGGGGCAGTACCACCCCGGCTCCGTTGCTCCACACTCCTTCCGGCACCAGCAGGTACAGGTGCGGCGCCATCGCCAGCGCGCTGCTGAACATTTGCGTGAAGCTGACCGCTCCGCCCTTCGGCTTGCCCACAACGCCCACCTCCTTCGCCCACTGCCGTTGCCAGCGGAAGATGGCCTTCACCAGGCACCGCTCCACTCGCCTCCAGAGCTTCACGTTCTTCACCACCCTCCACCTCAACTCCCGCGGCAAGGACAGCGTCCACTGGCGGTACGCCACCCAAGGCAGCACGGTCAGCAGGTGCGCCGCCGTCTGGTGTGCCCGCCGCGCTCCACAGCAAGGGCACCAACCCCGAGCTTTGCAGGAGAAAGCCACCAGCACCGACTCCTGGCACTCCTCGCATTTTGTCTGCACGAAGCCGTAGCGGAGCACTCCGCACTGAAGGTACCGCCGCACTTTCTCGTGCACTCGCTTCGGAGGGCCCCCACGTCCCGATGCGGCGGCGGCCACCGAGGGCCACCCCTCGCGCATCGCCTGGTGCAGCATCGATTCTTCCGGCCGTCGACGCCGGTACTCTCGCCCCTCCCCGCCCACTCCAGCTCAAGGTATTAGTCGCCCCTGACTGAATCCTCGCTGCGTCCGTCCTGGCGCCAGTTCGCGCGCGTGCGGGGATCAGATTACAGAAGGCGAGATGACCGCCATGAATGCCGCTGATCGCCACCGTCGAGCTGGGCAAGCAGCCCTCTGGGCTGTCGATCAACGCGCGCGGCGATCTAGCCCTGGTCGCGAAGTGGCTGTCAGCCACCGAGTTGTTGGTGACTGCACTCCCTAATGGCGGGCAGCTCCTCCCTGCCTAGGGACTGGGGTGCTCGGTGCGTTTTTGCTGTTATCTTGAGTTGCCTTTACCTACTAATTGGTGCTAGAAATCGCGTGATGCGACAGAGCCGCGTGAAGGGAACAAGACGTCCACGGCGTACGCCGGTCGGCTTTCTTTCGTCGGCCAAGCGCAAGGTCGGATCGGACCCAACCCTTACCCCCGAGAGGAGAATCGAAATGCAGCGAAATTACGTGCAGCTGATGGGCTACCTTGGCGTCGATCCACAGCTCCACACGGCGCAGACCGGTGAGCGGCGGGTCACCTTCACGGTCGCGACTCACGAAGCTTGGCGCAAGGACGACGAAAGGAAGGAGCACGTCGAGTGGCACCTGATCGTGGGTTGGGGAAAGACCGCGGAGCTATGCTACGCGCACCTGAAAAGGGGACAGCCTGTCTTCGTGGAGGGCAGGCTGCGCTCACGACGATGGGTGGACGCCGAGGGCGTTCACCATGCCAGCTCCGAAATACACCTGCTTCCCAACGGAATTCAGTTCCTCGGCACGAGACGGCTCAGTCAAAGCTCGCTCCCGACTCGAGATCCGAACCGCGAGCCACCGGCACCTCCGGCATCTGAACTCGTTGAAGACGCTGCGCTGATGGACGAGACCGAGCCGTGAACTCGAGTGATCCCGTCTTCATCTGCGAGACCCGCGCTGCCTCCAAGGGAGGAGCTGTTCCCGCCATTTGGGTGCCAATATCTGAAGATGAGCGAGGAGTCCTCGACCTCGCGAGTGCGGCCCTGCGCACTACCCGTTCCTCCCTTCTCGCAAACTCGGCGGTTTGCTTCGCCCATCAATGCGGATTCTATCCGGAGCGCGTCGCTGAGGTTCGAAGGGTGCCCTTCTGGGCTCCCCTGCCCGTGCGCGTTACCGTGGAGGTTGTCGCGGTCAGCTTCTTGTCCGCCGTTCTCCTAGGGCTGGTTCAACGTGCCGCCGACTATGTCGTCGTCGTTAGAGATGGGAAGCTCCGTCGAATTCCGGTTTCCGAATTCATCCTCGGGGCCACCTTCAGGATTCTTCGGCAGCGGCAAGCCAGTGAGCCGGCGTTGCGCCAGATTTCGCTGCCCGTTCTCGACGACCTCGAGGCTCAAAGGATGGCCTACCGGCAATGACTTCGTTCCTCGGGTTGCTTCTTCTAGCCGTTTCCAGGGAAAGCGCCTATGACCGCGAAATAGTCGAAGCGGTCAAGGCGGTCGAGGTGGTCTTTCCGGTCCCGACTCCTCTGGTGAAAGCGATCATCAAACAAGAGAGCGACTTCGACCCGAGTGCCGTCTCCAAGGCCGGGGCAATCGGGCTGATGCAGATCATGCCCCAAAATGCCGAGCGCCTTGGCGTCAGCGCGGAGGAGCTCTTCAATCCCAGGAAGAACATCCTCGCCGGTGTCCGGCTTGTCGCGGTGCTCCTGAGACATTATCGCGCGGATCTGATTTCCACCTTGGTCGCCTACAACGCTCGCCCACAGGAGCTATTCGCGCCGTTGCCGGATAACCGCGAAACGCCGCGGTACGTCCTCGCGGTTCTCAAGTACTACCACGACTATTCCAGCCCACCCCTCACCGCTTCCGCGCGCGCGACCCAAGAGTAATTACACCAGCCTCCACCCAGCCATCCACAGCCCAGAATCGGAGAAATGACCAATGGAAAAGTTCCGGGCGCCCGTTCCCGTCGTTGACTCTGAGCCGCTATGGACGGTCGCCGATGTGATGGCCTTTCTGAGAGTCTCCAAATCTTGGGTCTACCACCGTGTTGATACCGGACAGCTTCCGGCCATTCGCATCGTTGGTCACATTCGATTTCGAGCGGCGGATATTCGCAAGCTGGTAGCGGATGCTGCGCAGCGACAACAGGCGGCAGTCTAGTCATGGCGTCAGTCATTCAACGAGGTGGTAAGTGGTACGGGAAATACCGAAATGAATTCGGGCGCTGGGTTCGCGTGGCACTCTCAGGAGTGCGCACCCGCACACAAGCGAAGGAAGACGTAGATGCATTAGAGCGCAAGGCACGGCTGATTCGCAGCGGCGTTGAGAAGTCGATCGGTGATGCCAATCAGACGCTTTGCGACTTGTGCGAATGGTACCTCAACACTGAAGTCATCGCGCGGCGAGTCGACGATGAGCGAGCTCGGTTGAAAATCCACATTCTCGAGGCGCCGATCGGAAAAAAGAAACTACCGGCTATTGTCACCGACGATATCAAGGCCGTGCTAAGGAAAATGCACGCGGGAGGCTATGCGGCCTGGACCCGCGAGGGTCTGCGGCGAAAGCTGCGCACCATCTACAACCGCGCCCACGCTTGCGGAAAATGGCTCGGACACAACCCGATGCCCGGCGTCAAGCCGATCCGGATTCCTAAGAAAATCCATCACACCCTACGCGCCGAGGAAGTGCCGCTCTTCCTGACCGCCGCCGCTGAGCAATGGCGCGGAGAGCTGGCCACCAGCGCCTATTTGGCTTTGCGGATGCAAGAGGTTTTCGGCCTTCTCAAGTCGCAGGTAGATCGCGAGCAGCTCTTTCTTCGCGTGGAGAAATCTTCCGCGGAGACCGAGGAAACCAAGGGCGGGCATCACGATCTGCTGCCGATTCCCAACGGCCTGGTCCCTTACCTTGAGCACGCGCTGGACACGAGGCCTGGGCCCTACCTGTTTCCCGACCCAAAGACCGGAAAGCCGCGCTCCAAGAATTCGGCCAGCAAAGTAGTCGAGCGCACCATGAAGCGCGCTGGCCTGGTCGAAGGGTATGACCACAAATGTCGCCGCTGTGCCGCGAAGACGGGCAAGGCCTATGTCGAGCGGCACGGCGACGCAGGAATACGACAATGCCCCATTTGCGGCTTCCGTCTTTGGCCGTGCGCTGTGGCGCGGGAGCTGTCCTGGCACGACTTGCGCGACACCACGGCAAAGCTCCTTAAGAAACAGGGCATCAAGATCGAGAAGATTGCGCTCATTCTTCGCCACGCCGACATTAAACTTCTCGAGAAGGAAATCTACGGGGAAACAGAGGCTGAGGACCTTCGCGAGGCCGTCAACAGCATCCTGGCTTCCAACGGTTCCAAGCCACGCTCTAGCGACTTTTCCCCCGAGTGGGGTCCATTAGGGGTCCAAGCTGCTATCTCTGGAAACGAAGACGCCACAACCGATGACGATTCCTCAGCGGTTCCGGTATCTTCAATGGTCGGGGCGACTGGATTTGAACCAGCGACCACTTGCACCCCAAGCAAGTGCGCTACCAGGCTGCGCCACGCCCCGAAAACTTCCACGCGGTTATGCCCGCGCGTCCAGCCGGGGTCAAGCACACCGTCTTGATCGACGGCTGACCCGGGCACTCTTGCTAGTCGTCGCCTCCGGACTTCTCTGCAGAGCTGTCGGGTCCGGAGTCCGCTTCGCCGCTGTCGCCGTTGAGCGCGCTCTTGAGCACCTGGCTGGGTCGGAAGGTGAGGACGCGGCGAGCAGAGATCTCGATCTCCTTGCCTGTCTGCGGGTTGCGTCCCACTCGCGCCTTCTTGTGGCGGACCTGGAAGTTTCCGAATCCGGAAATCTTGATCTTGTCGCCCTGCTCCAGCGTCTCTTTGACGGTATCGAACACGAGCTCGACGATCTCGGCCGATTCCTTTTTCGAGAACCCGACCTTCTCGTACACACCCTCGATGATATCCGCCTTCGTCATGGATCCTCCCTCGAGTGAATCGAATCTGACAGAACACCCATTTGAGTGTCAACGCAATGAGCTTCAGCTCGTAGTCGATCAGCGCAGGCTTCCGCCTAAGCGGCGATTGACCTCCTCGATGATCCGCTGGTGCGCCTCGTTGACCTCCGCATCGGTGAGCGTCCTGTCCGGCGATCGGTAGCGAATCGCGTACGCCAGATTCTTCCGGCCTTCCGGGATCGGCTTGCCCGTGTACACGTCGAAGATGATCGCGTCTTCCACCAGCGGCCGCCCCACCTCGAGAATCAGCTTCCGCACCTGTGCATTCTGCAGCTCGATCGGCACCACCACCGCGAGATCGCGCAGCACCGGGGGATAGCGCCACAGCGGCTGATAGGCGGGCACGAGGTTGGCCATCGCGTAGAGCTTCTGCACGTCCAGCTCGAATACGAAAGTTGCTGCCGGAACACCAAGCTCCTTGGCCACCTTCGGATGCAGCTGTCCCAGGCTCCCCAGTGGCTCTCCCGATCCAGGGGATCGCACCCGCGCCGCAGCCCTCGGATGCAGCGCGGGAATCTCCGCGTTCTCGAAGCTGACCTCGCGGATATTCAATGCGGTCAAGAGTGAGTCCATTGCTCCCCTGGCGTCGAAGAAATCCACGCTCTCGTCCTTTGCCGTCCAGGTCCGACCGCGGCGCGCTCCAAAGAGCACTCCCGCCAGGTGCAGATCCTCTCGAGCCGGCGGTGCTCGCTTGTCCCTCCGCGCCTCACCCGGCACGTAGACGCGCCCGAACTCATACAATCTCACGCTCTCGGCGTGGTGCCTCAGGCTGTTGGATAGGTTTTGCAGCAGCCCCGCGTAAAGAGTGGTGCGCATCACCGACTGCTCGACCGACAGCGGGTTTTTCAGCGCAATACCAGCGGGCGCTTTCAGCGCGGCAAGCTGCTGTGGCGAGACGAAGGAATAGTTGATTACCTCGTTGAAACCCGCGCCGGAAAGCGCAGAGCGGACGCGACGCTCGGCCTCGACCTCGGAGCTCTCGGGCGCCAGCTCGGAGACGCCGCGCGGCAGTGCGTTCGGAATGGCGTCATACCCGCGGATCCGGGCCACCTCTTCGATCAGATCCTCCTCGCGCTCGACGTCGACGCGGAAGCTGGGAACGGAATAGACGGCTCGCGTCTCGCCCTTTGCGATTGCGGGGCCAGCGGCCGCCTCGGAAGGCGTGGGCGAGCCGGCGGCGTGGCTGATCTGCGCGCGCACGAATCCGAGAGCCCGCAAAATCCGATCGCTCTCCTCGGCAGGAATATCCACGCCGAGCAGTCCGCTCACCTGCGCGTAGCGCAGGGTTACCTTCGTCGGCTCGATCGGCTTCGGATACACATCGACCCTTCCCTTGAGCACGGCGCCCCGTCCCAGCTCCGCGATCAGCGCGGCCGACCGGTCCAGCGCGCCGGGGATGGCATTCACGTCCATCCCTCGCTCGAATCGGTGCGAAGCCTCGGTGTGAAGCCCGTGTCGCTTCGAGGTACGGCGAACGCTGGAGGGCTGAAAGTTCGCAGCCTCGAGCAAAACGCGGCGCGTGGAGGGTCCGACCTCGCTGTGCGCTCCGCCCATCACGCCGGCGAGCGCCTGGGGCTTGTCGCGATCGCAAATCATCAGATCGTCGCGATCGAGGAGCCGCTCCTTGCCGTCGAGCGTGGTGAGCTTCTCGCCGGGCCGCGCGGTTCGCACCACGATTTCCGCGCCCGCCACTTTATCCAGGTCGAAGGCGTGGAGCGGCTGTCCCATCTCGAGCAGCACGAAGTTGGTGACGTCGACCACGTTGTTGATCGGCCGCACGCCGCACGCCTTGAGGCGATCGGCGAGCCACGAAGGGGAAGGTCCGACGGTCACGTCCTCGACGACACGGCCTCCGTATCGCAAGCAGCGCAGCGGATCCTCGATCCGGATCCGGATCTTCTCCGACGCCGCGCCGCCGCGCTCCGCCAGCTTGATCTCCGGCATTCGCAGCGGCTGGCCAGTGAGCACCGAGACCTCGCGCGCGATTCCGATGTGCGAAAGCGCATCCGGGCGATTCGGCGTCACGTCGATCTCGAGGAGCGTATCGTCCAGTCCCAGCGCCTCCGCCACCGGCGTCCCGACCTTCGCCGAGGAGTCGAGGATCAGCAGACCCGACGCATCCTCGGACACGCCCAGCTCCTTGGCCGAGCACAGCATGCCGAAGCTCTCTACTCCGCGGAGATTGGCCTGCTTGATCTGCGTTCCATTGGGGAGCTGCGCTCCCACCGTGGCGAGGGCAACCTTGTCGCCGACCTTGTAGTTCTTCGCGCCGCAGACCACCTGGAGCAGCGAGCCCTCCGCGTCCACCTTGGTCACCGAAAGCTTCTCCGCGTTCGGATGCGGCACGGACTCCTTGATCTGGGCGACGACGACGCCGCGAAGGGCATCGCCCGGGCGCTCGATCCGCTCGACCTCGAACCCCGCCAGCGTCAGTCGCTCGGCCAGGTCGGCAGGCGAAGGAACCCCCACGTACTCGGCCAGCCATCGAACCGAGATCCGCATCAGAACTGCTCCAGAAAGCGCACGTCGTTCTCGAACATCAACCGCAGATCTTCGATCCGATACTTGAGCAGCGCGATTCGGTCGACGCCCATCCCAAACGCGAAGCCGGTGTACTGCTTCGGATCGTATCCGACTGCCTCGAACACTTTGGGGTGCACCATGCCCGCGCCGATGGCCTCGATCCAACCGCCCATCTTGCAGAGCCGGCAGCCCGCCCCACCGCAGCTGAAGCAGGTGATGTGCAGATCCGCGGAAGGCTCGGTGAAGGGAAAGTAGGACGGGCGAAACCGCGTCTTCGTCTCCGAGCCGAAGAACGCCTTCGCCCATGCGTCGAGGGTCCCCTTCAGCTCGGCCATGGTGACGCCGCGATCCACCAGCAGGCCTTCCACCTGGTGAAACATCGGCGTGTGGCTGAGATCCGAATCGCGGCGGTACACCCGGCCGGGCGCGACGATCCGCACCGGCGGACGGCGCGAGAGCATGGTCCGGATCTGCACCGGCGAGGTATGCGTTCGCAGCAGCACCCCATTCTCATCGGAGCCCTGCTCCGGGGCGACCCACGGCGCGTCCACGTAGAACGTATCCTGCATGTCGCGTGCGGGATGGTCCTTGGGCAGGTTCAGCGCCTCGAAATTGAAGTAGTCGAGCTCGATCTCCGGACCGGTGGCCACCTCGAAGCCGAGGCGGCGAAAGGTCCGCACGATCTCCTCGAGCGTTCGCGACACGGGATGCCGCCGACCCGGAGGTTGGAACCGCCCTGGCAGCGTGACGTCCACCTTCGGGCCGCGAAGCTCAGCCTGTAGCTTCTGGAGCTCGGCGCGCTCAATGGCTTCCATCAAAAGCTGCTCGATTTCCGCCTTGGCCGAGTTGGCCGCCTCGCCCAGCTCGCGGCGCTGATCCGGCGGAAGCTTTCCCATTCCGCTCAGGATCGCGCTCAGCTCGCCCTTCTTTCCCAGATAGCGGATGCGCAGCTCTTCCACCTTGGCTGCGTCGGAGGCGGTGGAGATCTCCGAGCGAGCGGCTTCGATCAGTTTCTTCAGACGGTCCTGCATTGCGTTCCTGGAATACCTCACGCGTCAAAGAAGAGAGCACCAACAAAAAGGGCTGCCCCCTCGAAGGCAGCCCACCCGATCCATCCTGTTCGGCGCCCCCGGTCGCCGACCCGCCTCTCACCAGTCGCTTTCGTCGGGGCTTTTCTTCCGACAAAACCGACTGGTGCGCGCCAGCTTTCGCCGGCGCCGCTTCAGGCCGCCTTGACGATCTTGGCTACCGCGCTAAAGCCCTGCGGGTCCGCCACCGCCAGGTCAGCCAAAATTTTTCGATCGAGCGCCACCTGCGCCTTGATCAATCCCGCGATCAGCTTGGAGTAGCTCAGCCCGACGCCGCGCGAGGCGGCATTGATCCGGACGATCCACAGCGATCGGAAATCGCGCTTCTTCCGCGCGCGGTCGCGGCTGGCATAATCCAGCGCCCGCTCCACCGCCTGGTTGGCGCGCTTGTAACAATTCTTCCGGCGGCCCCGATAGCCCTTGGCGAGCTTCAGGATCCGATTGCGGCGCCGCCGCGCTTTGAAACCTCTCTTGACGCGCATCTTCTAGCTCGCTCCGTACGGAAACAGCTCTTTGCGGATCTTCTTTGCATCCATCGGCGCCAGGTAGGAGGTGCCGCGGTTGCGGCGCTTCGATCCAGGCGTCCTGCCGAAGGTGAACAGGTGGCGCCCGTACGCCTTGGCGTGCTTCACCTTCCCCGACTTCTTCACCTGGAAGCGCTTCTTGGCAGAGCTTTTCGTCCTCAACTTGGGCATCGTGCTTCCTTTACCCCGTTCCGCGCCGCGCCGCTACTCCGTTCCGCTCGGAACCGAAGCCGCCTGCTGCCTTTCCGCGGGCATTTCTTGCGCCGCTTTCCCCGGAGATGGCTTCGCCGCAGGTGCCGGCGCGTGCGCGGGCTGCGGCGCGTGCGCTTGCTGCTTCTTGGAAGCGATCGCCGCCAGCTGTTGACGCGCCAGCTCGCGCGCCCGCTGAGCAACTTTGGCGTTCGGCGCCAGGATCATGAACATCTGCCTTCCTTCCATGCGGGGCGGCTGCTCGATGACGCCGATCTCTTTCACGTCCTTCACCACCTCATCCAGGATCGCCTGGCCCAGCTCCTTGTGCGTGATCTCGCGCCCGCGGAACATGATCGTGACGCGCGCCTTGTTTCCCTCCTCCAGGAACCGCTTCACGTTGCGCACCTTGAACTCGTAGTCGTGCTCCTCGGTTTTCGGACGAAGCTTGACCTCCTTCAAGTGAACGACCACCTGCTTTTTCTTGGCTTCGTTTGCCCGCTTCTTCTCCTCGTACTTGAACTTGCCGTAGTCCATGATCTTGCAGACCGGCGGCTTGGCCATCGGGTTGACCTCTACGAGGTCGAACCCGGACTCGGCTGCCTTCTCCAGCGCTGCTTCGATGGCGAGGACTCCCAGCTGTTCTCCAGCGGGACCTACGACGCGCACCTCGCGTGCGCGAATGCGGCGGTTCGTTCTTTGGTCGCGTGCGATGTGGAATTACCTCCTGGGTGTTTCGAAAAACGAGCGGGCAAACATACTTTTCTGCTACCGGGAGTCAAGCCGCCCTCCCAGAAAGTCACGGCATCGTTGCCTCTCTAGCCAACAGAGCCTCGAATACCTCGAGCGGCATGGATTTCAGATCCTCTCCGCCGTATCGCCGCGGCGACACCGCGCCCTGCTCGACTTCCTTGTCGCCAATCACCAGGGTGAACGGGATTTTCTGGATCTGGGCCTCGCGGATCTTCGCGTTCAAGGTCATCCCGCGCTCGTCCAGCTCGGCGCGATAGCCCTTCTGTCGCAGCGAATCGCGAACCTTCCTCGCGTAGTCCAGCTGGCGGTCGGCAACCGTCACCAGCGCGGCCTGCACGGGAGCAAGCCAGGTCGGGAAGGCGCCCGCGAAGTGCTCGATGAGGATGGCGATGAAGCGCTCGAACGATCCATAGATGGCGCGGTGGAGGACCACCGGGCGGTGCTCGGCATTATCCTCCCCTACGTAGGTCAAATTGAAGCGCTCGGGCGCCAGATAGTCCAGCTGGATGGTGCCGAGCTGCCACTTCCGACCGATACTGTCCGACACGTCGAAGTCGATCTTCGGCCCATAGAAGACGCCGCCGCCGGGGTCGATGGTGTAGGGCAACTCCAGGCCGTCGAGCACGCCCTTCAAAATCCCCTCCACGCGGTCCCACAGCGCGTCGTCGCCGAGCCGCTGCTCGGGGCGGGTGGCGAACCTCGCGGCGTAGGTCAGGCCTACCGCCTTGTAGACGCGATCGACCAGCCCCACGAAGCGCTTCACCTCTTCGCCGATCTGGCTCTCCGCGCAGTAGATGTGCGCGTCGTCCTGGGCGAACTGGCGCACGCGAGTCAAGCCGCCGAGCGTCCCCGACGCTTCGTTGCGGTGGAGCACGTCCTGGGTGTGTAGCCGGAGCGGCAAGTCCCGGTAGCTGTGCTTCTTGAACCCGAAGTACAGATGATGCGAGGGACAGTTCATCGGCTTGAGCGAGAAGTCGTGCTCCTTGGTCTCGCTGTCCCAAACCAAAAACATGTTCTCCTTGTACTTGCCCCAGTGGCCGGAGATCTCCCAGAGGCCCTTGTTGAACAGCAGCGGCGTCTTGACCTCCTGATAGCCGTTCTCCAGCGTCAGCTTGCGCATGTAGTTGGAGAGCACCTGGTAGAGCGTCGTCCCCTTCGGAGTCCAGAATGCGGCGCCCGGCGCGAACGGATGGAAGTGGAAGAGGTCGAGCTCCTTTCCGAGCTTCCGATGGTCGCGCTTCTTCGCCTCCTCCTGCTGGTTGAGGTACTGCTGCAGCGCCTTCTTATCGAAGAACGCCGTCCCGTAGATCCGTTGCAGCATCGGGTTGCGATGGTCGCCGCGCCAGTAGGCGCCGCTTGAGGAGAGCAGCTTGATCACGCCGATCTTTCCCGTCGACGGCCCGTGGGGGCCCAGGCAGAAGTCCACCCAATCGCCGTGGCTGTACAGGGACAAGGTCTTGGCGCCCTTCTCGACGATGTCGCGGATGATCTCGACCTTGAAGGTCTCCTTCATCGAGGAGAAGAGGCGCTCCGCTTCCTCCGGGGAGACTTCCTGGCGAACGAACGGCAGATCCCTGGCCACCTCCGCGTTGGCCTCCGCTTCGATTTTTTCCAGGTCTTCGGGCGTGAACGGCTTCTCCCGATAGAAGTCGTAGTAGAAACCATCCTCGATGGTGGGGCCGATGGTGACCTCGGTGCCGGGGAACAGCCGCTGCACTGCGCTGGCGACCACGTGTGCCGCGTCGTGCCGCGCCACCTCCAGGCCCTCGGCGCTGGAGTTGGTGAAGATCTTCAGGTGGCTGTTTTCCATCAGCGGGCGCGAAAGATCCACGTCCTGATCGTTGACGCGCGCGAAGATGGCGGCCTTGGCCAAGCCGGCTCCAACCTTCTCGCGAATGAAATCGGAAATTTTGGTTCCCTTCGCGGCATCCACGCGTTTGCCGTCGGGGAGCGTGACCGTAATCTGTTCAGCCATCCCTCAGTGCGCCTCGAAACGAGAGGGCGGCGGGCCCTCGCGAGCGCCACCGCCCGGAACTTCCCTTGGTGGGCCCTAGTGGTTTCGAACCACTGACCCCTACCGTGTCAAGGTAGTGCTCTACCACTGAGCTAAGGGCCCTCGGAAGCTGGCGAGATAACCGCGCCGCATTCAGGCTGTCAAGGTAACGAGCGGTGCGCAGGCAGTCGAGCGAATTCGGGCGCGCAATGTGCGAAGGTCGCTGCTCGGCCAGCGACGCTGCAAGTCCTGGTCTTGGCGCAGAAGGCTTGGTAGACCAGCGCACCTTCGAAGGGGGAGGTCATCATGCATGCACATCGATTGAACGCTGTCCTGTTGGGAGCACTGTTGGCAGCCTGCGGCGGTTCCTTCCGAAGCCCTCACCGGCCGGCGAGCGGCCCGCTGCTCAATGACGTCACCAGCGACGTCCTGCAGCACCACAAGAACGGAACGAAGAACGGCGTGTACGTCGATCCTCTGATCACGCAAGCGGCGGCGGCGAACACCGTGCGCGACACCACGTTCGAGGTTGTCCTCGATGGGCAGGTGTACGCACAGCCGCTCTTCGTTCAAAACGGCCCGGATGGTCAGTCGATCCTGATCACGGTGACGGAGAACAACCAGGTGTTGGCGATCAACGCCGCGGACGGATCGGTGATTTGGGAAAACCTGCTCGAGCCTTCCGCATTGCGCACCCAGTACGGATGCGGAAACATCACGCCGAACATCGGAGTGACCGGCACGCCGGCGATCGATCTCGATGCGCGCATGCTCTTCGTGGCAGCCGATACCACCGACGGATTCGCTCCCCACCATAAGCTCTTCGCGCTCTCGATCGACGACGGGAGCGTGGTTCTGGGTTGGCCCGTGGACTTCTCGGGCGTGGACTTCGGCGGCGCGGTCTTCAACTCGCAGGTGCACAATCAGCGGGGCGGGCTCCTGCTCGACGAGTTTTACGTGTACGTTCCTTACGGAGGACATTTCGGCGATTGCAACAACTACAAAGGGTGGGTCATTGCCGTGCCCAAGTTCTATCCGCAATACCCGAGCGCTTTTTGGACCACCGCGCCTCGCGGAGGAGGCATCTGGGCGCCGGCCGGGCTCTCCACCGACGGCACCGACATCTTCGCGTCCACCGGAAACACGTTCAATACTCTCGGAGAGTGGCAGCGCGGCGAGGCCGTGGTTCGTCTCGGGCCGGGCGCGACCTTCGACGGCTCGGACACGGCCAATTACTTCGCGCCGTCGAATTGGTTGTCGCTCGATGGTTCCGACGCGGACCTGGGCGGCACTGCGCCCATACCAGTCGACGTGGACGGCGCGATCCCGTCGCAGCTGATCGTGATCATCGGCAAGACTGGCTTCGCATATCTGCTGGATCGAGCCAATCTGGGTGGCATCGGGGGGGAGCAGGCGTTGAGCCAAGTGAGCGGCGCGACCGTGATCAATGCGCCAGCCACCTTCACTGGTTTCTCCGGAACATATGTGGTGGCCGCTTCGACTGGGAGCGGGATTGGGTGTCCAGTGGGATCGGGCAACCTCGTCGCTTTCCAGATCGGCGCCTCCTCGCCGCCGAGCATCAACATGGCGTGGTGCGCGAGCGTGCCAGGCCGAGCCGGTCCCATCGTGACCACCACCGACGGGATCTCCGAGCCGGTGGTGTGGACGATCGCGACGGGCGCCACCAGCAGGCTTCGCGCTTACAACGCCGAGACCGGCGAGCTGATCTTCAATGGCGATGGTCCGGACGACGGGATGGGAAGTGTGCGTCCATTCCAAACGCCAATCGTGGCCAACGGCCGAATCTACGTCGTGAGCGATCGGCCTTCCGTCACCGGACAAAGTCAGCTGTACGCCTTCACTCCGCAGTAGGTGGCGAGTTGCCCGCCACCCACCCGTCTATTCTAAGGGCCATCAGCAGAGCCAAACTCCACCGCCAGCTCGAAGTACGCCGGCGCGTCGGCGCAGGCCTCAACGACGAGCTCGAGCGGCCGTTGGCTGCTGAAAAGGACGCGTAGCTGATCCTCAGCGGCTGAAGAGAGATCGAGCGTCTGTTCCGCACCTTCATCCAATGGCAAGGCATCGAAGCGCGACAGCTCAACCCTTTCTGAATTTCTCCCCGACGGAGCAATCAGAATACGGCCGTGCGCACTCGCTTCCGCTTCATACGATTCAGTCTGCGCGTGGATGACCCGAATCTGTGCCCAGAGCGCTTTTGCGTTCTGCCCTTCGCCTGCGGTCTCCCGTTCGTTTCCGGTCTGCGCTTGGCTTGCGTTCAGGGATTCGATCGCCTGGGTCGCGGTCGCGCACCGCGTCTCGCCAGCAGCGTTTACGGAAAGCCCAGCGTGTCCATAGCCGTACGGATTGTAGCGACGACCGCAATCGCCGCAGGCGCTGGCAAACACAGCGCAGATGAAACCCAACCAGAGTGTGAAACCTCCAACATTTGTCATCAAATGTTTCATGTCTGTATCTCCGTCCACGGCGGGCTACCAGTTGGAAAGCTCCCACTGCTGATTCGGACCGTGGTGGCAGCCGTAGATCTGCATCCACAAGCTGTCCCAGTCGAGGCCGCTGGCCACATCGACGCAGAATTGTTGCTGCCCCAGGGGCGCAGCTCGCGTGCGCAGCTCGGCGTGGCTCACCAGCTGCTGTAGATCCGAGCTGTCCAACAGCCATCGCGTGGTGTAAGGCCTCCAACCGCTGGAGTCGACGCAGGGCACCAGGTAGAGCAGTTGGTTCCAGCCGGCCTGGTGAATGCCAACGCACATGCTTTCATCGAGCATGCTCTTGATCTGGTACCCGTTGAAGGTGTTGTAGAGCTTGAACTGCTGATTCAGTCCCTGGTGGCACCGGTACTGCACGATCGGAGTGTCTGGATTGGTGTATCCACCGGCGACGTCCAGGCATTTGAGCGTGGACATGCTCCTGATCTGCATCCGCCGTCCCTCTTCAACGGCGGCTTGATTCGTGCCGATGTCCTCTGACTGCACGCGGTCCTGCGCGTCGCTGTTCTGCACGTCCTTTGTTTCGACGCCGCAGCCGCCCAGGGCGATGGCTGCCGCGACGCCCAGCATCGATGAAAACAACTCGCGTCCTCTTTTCAGCGTCCTCATTTCAAGGCTCCGAATTTCGAAAGGGGTTGGGTGTGGCCATTCGCGAGAGCCCTTGGCAGGAATCGGGCCAGGCCGCTGTCCGCGCGAAGGCGCGCGATCTCGAGCAGATGGATGCCCTCGACCCGCGCTAAGAATGGGCGCGCCCGGGCACCCTCGTGGGCGCGCCCCGGCTTCAGTGAGCAGCCGACGCTCAGTCGTTGCTCAGGCCGAATTTCTTGATCAGCCGCTTGAGCACGTAGCGGTTGCGCAGCCCGAGTTCCCGCCACACCCGCTCCTGCACGCCCTGGTTGCGCTCCAGCGCCGCGCGCACCTCCTCGGACGAGGGCAAGCCCCGCCGAGGCTGCGCGACGGCAGCATCTGAAACGGCCCCGAGCTTCTCCCGCACCTGGTCGGTGAGCGCCAGATGGTGTCCCGAGCTGGTCGCCACGGATTGCCACAGCAGCGTCTCCAGCTCTCGCACGTGAGTGGTGTACCGCTGCCTGAGCAATCGCTCGATCAGACTCGGCGAGATGCGCGGCTCGCCGCGCTCTTTGTCGAAGAAGTGCCGAGCGATCCCCGTATCCTTGACCGCGGCGCGGCGAAGCAAATGGCGAGCGAGCAGTGGAACATCCTCGCGCCGGACGTTGAGGTCGGGCAGCGTCAACCGGAAGGGGAATCGCGCTGCCAGATCCGACTTCAGGTGTTCGACGGGCCGGTTGGTGGCGGCCATCAAGCGAAAGTCCGACGTCCGGGTGAAGGCCTCGCCGAGGCGCTGGTACTCGCCCTTCGAATCGAGGACCCGCAGCAGATGCGCCTGAAGCTCCGACGGAAGCTCGCCGATCTCGTCGAGAAACAGCGTGCTGCCGTCGGCCGCGGCGATCAAGCCGGGGCGGGCTGGCATTCCCGCATTGGGATAGTCTTTGACATTCCCGAACAGCTCCGCGTCGATCAGGCCTTCGGGAAAAGTTGCCGCGTTTCGCGACAGCATCTGCTTCTTGTGCCGCGCGGAGAGGCGATGGATCGCGTGCGCCACCAACTCCTTCCCGGTGCCGCTCGCGCCCAGCAGCAACACGTTTCCGGATCGCGCGGCCAGGAAAGCGATCTGCGCTCGAACCTCCCACACCTCCGGGCTCTCCCCCACGATGCCATCGGCGTCGGCATCCGCGAACTGCGGCCAGGGCTCGGGCACGGCGATGCTCTTGCTGGAGAACTCGCGCAGCGTGCAATAGAACAGCAGCTGGTTCTTGAGCCCCAGGACGTCGCCGGGCCTGAGCACCGCGCCGTCGGTCACCGCGCCGTTCACCTGCATCTTGCAGCGGCCGATGTTCTGGATCCGGATCTCTCTCGTTGGCTCCACCCGGAAGACCAGCTGCTTTCGCGAGACCCATGGATTGTTCAGCGGTGCTGACCGGTCGAAGCGGCCCGGCCGCACCCGAAGCAGTTGGAGCCGCTCGTCGCCGTTGGAAACCGTGCCCCGGCCGAATACGAATCTCCGGTCGGAATCCGCGTCCGTCGGAATCATCAGCGATTCGCCGAGCCGTTCGGGCTCCGACCCGGACCAGGCCACCACCAGCGCGAAAGCCGTGAGCGGACCCTGCCGGTTGATGCTCGAACCCAGCGCGCTGCCATCCCGCAGTGTGGAAGGCTCGGCATCGCCGTGCGCTGTTCGGTCTCCGCTCAAATGATCTCCCCTCCGCTCACGTGCCCTGCGACCCGGACCTGCCCTGCCCCTTGAGCTTTGGCAGCAGCCACGCCTCCAGCTCCCGGAACGGCTTGCCTCGCGGCTGGCCCGATTTCAAGAAGGCATCGTAGGCCTGCTGCCCCAGGGCGAGCGCTTGCCTGCGATCCTTGCCCGAATCCCACAGCGCGCGCGCCAAGGTAAAGCGGGTGATCGCCAGCCCCAGCGAGTCGCCCCTGGCCGGACCGCGCATGGCGATCCCGCGCTCGAGATAGGGGATGGCGGCGAGAGGTTTGCCGGCGAGGACGTAGGAACGCGCGAGGCTGGTGAGATTCATCGCCACCAACGGGTGATCCGTTCCCAGCGCCTTTTCCCGGATCGCCAGCGCTCGCTGGTGGTACGGCAAGCCCTTCAGCGGATTTTTCAGATCGTCGTAGACGCCGGCCAGATTGTCGAGCACCGTGGCTACCAGCGGGTGATCGGGCCCGAGCACCTTCTCGCGGATGGCCAGCGCCCGCAGATCGTACTGGAGAGCGGCCTGCAGCTTGTCTGCTTCATAAAGGGCGCTGCCGAGGTTGGCCAGCGTCAGCGCAACGTCCGGATGCTCCGGCCCCAGGGCCTTCTCCAGCAGCGACAGCGCTCGCCCGTCGTACTCGATCGCCCCTTCGATATCGCCCATGTCCTCCAGGACGTTGGCTATGCTGCCCACGGTCCGCGCAACATCGACGCTCTCCGGCCCAAGCGTTTTCTCCTGGATGGTCAGCGCGCGTCTGTTGGCGGCCAGGGATTCGGGAAGCTGACCCTGCGCCCGAAGGACGTTGGCAATATTGCCCAGCGCGGCGGCGGTTGCCGGGCTCTCGGGACCGATCGCCTTCTCCCGAATCGCCAGCGCCCGCTGGTGCATCTCCAACGCGCCCTCCAACTTGTTCTGCCGCTTCAGCGCGTTGCCGATGTTGGTCATCGCATCGGCGACCTGGGGATGCTCCAGCCCCACCGCCTTCTCCAGAATCTGAAGCGAGCGCCTTCCGTAGCCCAACGCCTCGTCGTAGTGCCCGCGCTCGCGCGCAACGGTGGCCAGAGTTGAGAGCGTGGTCCCAACCTCCCGATGGTCCGGGCCCAGCGCCTTCTCCCGGATCTCCAGCGAGCGCTTCAGGTGCGTGACCGCATCGGCGTGCTTGCCCTCCTTCAACGCCAGAGTTCCCAACACGTACTCGACTCGCCCCATGAGCTCGGGCGGGTTCTCCAGGCGCTCCACCGCAGCGACAGCCTGATTCGCCAACTGGTGCGCTTGCTCGAAGCGCGCCTGGTGATAACCAACCGCCTGAACCAGATCGATCCACGCCCTCGCCTTGACCTCGTCGTGCCGGCTTGCCTCCGCCGCCCAGCCGGCTTCCTGGAAGGTCTGCTCGGCGGACTTCGCGTCGCCGGTTCGTACCTGTAGCGCTCCCAACGCCAGCAACGCCTCTGCCTCGAGCGGTTTGTATCCAATCTTGCGAGCCTCTTCAGCGACGCGCTTCGCCCGGGCCAACCCCTCCGAATACTTTCCGGTATCCCGCAGCGCCTGCACCTCCGCGAGAGCGACCCGCTGCTGATCGATGGCCGTGCGGCGGTTCGCATCCTCGGGCAACTTCAGCGGCGCCGTCAGGCTGGCCACGTCTGCGCAGCCGCGAAGCGGGGTGAGGCTTTGAGCCGCTTCCACCGACTTCTCCACGATCTGCCGATCCGCTTTCTCGAACAGATCGGTGAGCGCCTTCACCTCGTCCAACCGGCGCTGCAGGCATCCCATCCGCAGATCGAGGAGCGCTTCGGACTGCTCGCCGCGCAGCCGCGTCGCCTCGCAGGCTTCGGCGCGCATTCCCACCCAGGATTGCGCGTGCGCGTCGAGGACCCTGCTCGCGCCGTTGAAGGCGTCGGCCGCGTAGGGCTTGACGGTGGCGGCGAAGGCCCTCTCGATCGCCGCCCTCCTCGGGCCATCCCAGATTCCCGCGAGCTTCGCCTCGGATCCCTTGCAGATCTGATTCTGGCGCTGAATCGCCATCCGAAATCCGCCGGCGGTTAGCAGCACCGCCCCCGCCACTGCGCCGATCCCCATCGCGCGCTTCCACTTGCTCTTCGGTTCCGCAGCGAGCGCGGTGAGCAGCGCCTCCAGGCTCTCGAAGCGATCCCCTGGATTCGCCCCCAGCCCGCGAAGGATGGGCTGCAGGACGAAGGCGGGCACCTTCGACGTCTTCGTCGGTCCCGGCAGCTCATCGGCGCTCGGCTGCGAGCGAAAGGCCAGCTCGGATTGAACGGGCACCAGCGTCTGACCCTCCGCGGGTCGCTCGCCGAGGAGCGCTTCGTAGAGCGCGACGCAGAAGCTGTACTGGTCCGCGCGCGCGTCCAGGGGCTCGCCGCGCAGCTGCTCCGGAGCCATGTAGCCCGGAGTTCCCGCCCGAGGGCTGTTCAGCGTCTGGGCACCGGAGGCGGGCGAGCCGCCGCCTCGAGCTGGCCCGCCAACGCTTGCCCCGAGCGTTGTCGAGGGGCCTGCGCCGAGCGCTGTCGAAGGGCTCGGTGTGAACGGTTCCGATTGCGTCGAAGACAGCGCGGACCGGTCAGAGCAATCCGCCGGGGCGGTGGACTGGCTCAGCGCCAACCCGAAGTCGCTCACCTTCACCACGCCGTCGCGGCGCACCAGAACGTTGCTGGGCTTGAAATCGCGGTGGACCAGGCCGGCCGCGTGCGCGGCTGCCAGTCCGCTGCCCGCCTGCTGGAAGATTTGCAGCACTTCCCGCCACGATCGCTCCGCCTCCTTGCGCCACGCGCTCAGCGTCCGACCGTCGACGAACTCCATCGCCACGAATACCCTGTCCTCGAAGCTCCCCACGTCGTAGACGGACACCACGTTGGGATGCGTCAGGCGCGCCATCGCCTGCGCCTCACGCAGCAACCGGGCGCGAAGATCCGCAGAGTCGCCGTGGTGCGCGCGCAGCAGCTTCAGGGCCACCTTGCGGTCCAGGTCGGGATCGTAGGCAGCATACACCACGCCCATCCCGCCCTCCCCGAGGCGATCCAGAACGACGAAGCGTCCGATGCTGGTACCGCGCATGCCTGTAAAAGCGTCCTTCGGGGCAGGGATGAGAGGAGCAATTGGACGCCGTGTCAACCGTCGATGCGACCTTGCAATCGCCGGTCAGCGCAGTTTCACGGTGCAGCCGCCGGCCGCGCGGCTTCGGCGCGCAGCAGGTCCGCGAAGACAAAGCCGTTGCGCTCGACGATCTCGCCCACCGCGACGGGGATGCGCTGTTTGAACATCGGTCCGGCCGAGGCAAAGGTGTGAAACTCTCCGTTTTCCCCGCACGGATCGATCCCCACGGGCAGGTCGCGAAGGAGGGCCGCGTCGAAGCGGCGTCCGGCGAAGGAGGCGTCGAGCTTGCGAGGGTCGACGCAGCTGAGAATGGCCTCCATGCCGGCGTCGAGCATCTCCTGGGCCAGGCGCGCCGTATCCCGCATCCAGAGCGGAAAGACGCCTTGAAGACCCAGCTCGGCCAGGCGCGCCTCGCGGTAGGAGCGGATGTCCTGCAGGAACAAGTCCCCGAACACGACCTGCGTTACGCCCGACCTCTTCGCGTCCGTCAAAACGCGCCCCATTTCCCGCTCGTAGATTTCATTTGAGCAGAGAGCCGGGATCCGCACCTTGTGACAGGGAATGCCCAGTGACGCCACCTGCGCATCCAGCAGCTCCTCGCGCACGCCGTGCATCGAGACTCGGTTGAAATCCTCGGTCACTGTGGTGACCAGGCCGACCAGATCGCACTGGGCGGCGCGCCGGATCTCGCCCAGCGCGAAGGCGCTGTCCTTCCCCGAGCTCCAGGAGACCAGCGCCTTGGGCCTGTGGCTCATGGTGCTTCACCCAAAAGCCGCCGCGCCCGAGCCAGGACTGCGTCGAACATTTCGTGCGTCAACCGGCCAGTCTGCGTGTTCTGCCGGCTCACGTGATAGCAGCCCAGCAGTATCGGACTATCTGGAAGAGCCAGCTCGGCGCCGTGCGCGAATCGCGGCCACGGCCGGGGAACCGGGATCCCGCGACGTTGAAGGTGGCGCAGCGAGCCCGCCCAGGCGATCGCGCCCAACGCCAGCAACACTCGAACCGGCAGTAGGTTGAGCTCGCGGTCGAGAAAGCGGGCGCACTTGCGCACCTCGCGCGGGCTGGGGCGATTGGCTGGCGGTGCGCAGCGCGCGACCGAGACGATGAATGCGCCGTCCAGGCGCAGGCCATCGCCCCGCTCCACGCTGAAGGGCTGATTGGCGAACCCTGCGCGATGCAGTCCGGCGTAGAGGAAGTCGCCGGAGCCATCGCCGGTGAACATCCTCCCGGTGCGGTTGGCCCCGTGCGCTCCCGGCGCCAATCCGACGATCGCCAAGGCGGCCATGGGATCGCCGAAGCCCGGCACCGGTCGGCCCCAGTACTCGCAATCGGAATACGCCCGGCGCTTGAGCCGCGCGATTTTTTCGCGCCACCGCACCAGCCGCGGGCAGGCGCGGCAGGCGGCGATTTCACGGTGGAGCGCTTCGAGCCGCTCAGCGATGTCCGAGTCGCCCTCCCTCCTCATCGCGGCCCTCAGCCGGGAGCACCCTGGCCCGTATAGAGCGATGTCTTTCGATAACGCTCGAGCACGACCTTGAGCACTACTTTGAGGATGGCGCTCGAGGGCACCGCCAACAAGATGCCCGAGAAGCCGAAGAGCTCGCCGAACGCCAGCACGGCGATGATCACCGCCACCGGCGGCAATCCTACTTTATGGCCGACCACTCGAGGTGTGATCACCAGCGCCTCACACACCTGTGCAAACACGAACGTTCCGAAGATCACCGCCAACTGCCACGCCCCCTGCCAGGCCAACATCGCGCTGAGGAGCGCCAGCAACAAGCCGATCGCCGTGCCCAGATACGGGACCATGTTGCCGAAGCCGGTGATCATCCCGATGACGATGGGCATGTCGATCTGCGCTGCGGACAGCCCCACCGAGTAAATGATCGACAGGATGGCGCCGACCGTGAGTTGCCCTCGCACGAAGGCCGAGAGAACCTCGTCCACCTCCTTGAAGCGCCGGGAAATCAATCCAACCGCCCAGCGGGGAAGCAGCCCTTTCGCCAGATGGATCAGCCGCGGGTAATCCTTGAGAAAGAAAAATCCGATTACCGGCACCACCAGCAGCCCGAGCAGCGCGGCGAGCAGATGTGCGGTGTTGCCGGCGAAGGCGGCCGCGAGACCGGCCACCACCGGGCCGGCGCTCTGCAAAATTTCCGACGCCTGATTGCCCAGCTCCGCGGTGCGCTGGCGGATCAGCTGCGGCACGCTCACGCCGAGCAGGCCCTCGACCCTGGGCACCAGCTCCCCGCTCGCGCGGCGGAACAACTCCGGCAGCTTCGCCGCCTCCAGCTTGAAGACCGGAATCGCGTAGAGCACGGAGCCAGTGATGATCAGGATCATCGCCAGGAACACGGCCCCGGTGGCAAGCCCTCGGCTCCAGCCCTTCTTGGCCAGGAAGGTCACCATCGGGTTGAGCACGTAGGCCAGCGCCAGGGAGAGCAGTACCGGAACGGCGACGCCCCGGAAAACCGCGAGCAGGAGGAAAAGGAAACCCAGCGAGCCGACCATCGCCAGCGACCAGACGAAGTCGACGCGGCGGCCCTCCTCCTCGCTGAGCTTTGCTTCCGAGACCTCTGCCTCGGCCCGGCGCGCCTCGGCGCTCTCTACCGCGGCGAGCGCCGCTGCGGTCGGCTCGGCTGACGGCGCCGCCTGGCCGCGCTCTACGCTTTCACCGGCTTTTCCGGCTCGACTGACGACGCGCTCCTACCTGGGGCAACCCAGAGATAACCAAAGCGGGCGAAGTACTGAATCGTGCTGATCACCACGCAGAGCGCGGCGATGAACCCCAACACTGCCACGTAGGCGGGAAGAGCGGAAGGCGCATGCTTGCTGGCGCTGGCCAGCGACAGAACCACCACGCAACTGAATGCGAAGGTCGCGTACTTGCCGATCCGGCTGGGGTGCGTCGGTATTTCCAGATTCTTTCGCTTCACCACGATCGCCCCGGCCACCATCAGGAGGTCGCGAAAGGCGATCACCAGCACCAGCCACAGGGGAAGGCGCCTCTGGAGCATCAGCGCCACCAGCGCCGAGAAGATCAGGACCTTGTCCGCGATCGGATCCAGGACTCCCCCCAATTTCGTGCGCTGATTGAGGAGCCGGGCGAGGAGGCCATCGAGACCGTCGGAGATGGCGGCCATCACAAAGCAGACCAGCGCCCATTCCGGCTGGTGCGTCACCAGGAAGGTGAGAAACACCGGGACCAAAGCCAGCCGGAACAGCGTGATGCTGTTCGGAACGTTGAGCCAATTCTCTTTGGCCACCGGAGAAGGTTAACCCAGTCCGGTCGGATCCGTCAGGCCACACCGGGGATCCATGCGTTTGTCCGACGATGCGGCCCCGCTCAGATGAGCACGCATCGCGGAGATCAGGGGTCTGTACGCGATCAGTCGATCACGATCACCACGCGGCCATCCACGAGATATTGGCCGTTCCCATCGCCGAGCTTTTTTCTCTCTTCGGCGCCGAGGACGACGTCCGAGCCTCTGGCCTCCGCGCCTTTGACCACCAGCGGCTTGTCGCCGACGCGCAGGTTCTTCTTCGCCTGCTCCAAGCCGGTCGCATAGGCGGCCACGCCGGATGACCGCCGCGCTTGCTCCGAAAGCCTCCCGATTCCATAGAGCTCTTGGCCCGACTGGTCGATCAGCCGCGGCGCCAGCGATGGCGCGAGCTTCAAACCGCGCGCGTCGACGATCAAACCCGTGATCTTCTTATCGCTCGAGCCGCCCGATGGAGCTGCGGCCGCGGGAGCGAAGACCTCGGTCAGCGCGGCGATCGGCAGCTCCACGTCGATCTCCATCCCCATGTCCGAGTAGTAGCGCTTGGCAGAGATTCGAAATGCTTTGGCCGCGCTTTCGACCTTGGCGCGCACTTCGTCATCGGCCATCGCGCCGCCAACTGTGTTCCCCGCGGTGATCTGCATTCCCTTGAGCTGCGTCAGCAAATTCCGCAGCGCGTCCGCTCGAGCGGCCTTCTCGGCTCCTGCTCGCGCTTGCGACGGGTTGGCGGCATTGACGTCCGGCGCCCCCGATCCCGTCGCTCTGACCACCTGATTCTGCCAGTCGACACCCGGAGCGGCCTTGGTGGGGATGCTGCTGGTCTGCCCGAGCGCCGCCAGGGGCACTGCGACCAAGCACGCCCACGCCCTCCGCTTCACGCGTCCACTCCCGAAACAGTTTGGCATCGCCGAATTGCAGTCGGTGGTAGGCGATGATGTCAAGGCGGGCGGCGACCCGCATCGCGGGTTCAGTCGCTGTTCTGCTCCACAAACGCACCGATCATGCGGCGGTGGCGCTCGCTGAGCAGCGTGAAGCGCACGCCGGACCCCTCTGCCCTCGAGGCCGCCCACTCGCGAACGACTTCGCCCTCGGCGTAGATCACTTCTGACGATCCGGGGAGCTGGAATTGCAGGCCCACTTTTCTGCCCTGATGCTGTGGCTCGATGAGGTGCGCGAGGCTCACTCCTTCCGGGCCGATGTCCGAGGTTCGCGCCATGTAGGGCACGCCGCTGACGTACTTGTTCAGGTAGATGTCGAGCGGAGCGCGGCCGGTTTTCCGTTTCTCCTTCATTCCCATCCTCCCGGGTTGCGCGAAGCGTAGGAGAGCAAGTGCGGTGGTCAAGAAAACGACCTGCCGAAGCGAAGCGCTCGCAATAATCTATGACCCGCATGCCAAGCGGTTTTAGACTGGCTGCGAAAGGCGGGCTCATGAAGAACACAGCAACGTTGATCGCGCTGGCGGCGCTCTGGGCGGCGATGCCGGCGTCGGCTCAAGGGCTCAAATCCGAGGATGAAAAGACGCTCTATGCCCTGGGGGTGATGGTCGGCGAGAACGTTAGCGTGTTCGGCCTGAGCAAGACAGAGCTGGAGACGGTGAAAAAAGGATTCGTTGACGGCGCCACCGGCGCGAAGCCGCAGGTCAACGTCGAGACGTACAAGCCGAAGGTGCAGGCTCTTGCGCAGGCGCGCGAAGCGGTCAAGTCGGAAGGCGAGAAGAAGAAGGGCGGCGCTTTCCTGGACAAGGCGGCCGCGGAGAAGGGTGCGGTGAAGACCAGCTCCGGCCTCGTCTACACTGAGCTCAAGGCGGGCAGCGGACCGTCGCCGAAAGAGACGGACACGGTGAAAGTGCACTACCGCGGCACGCTCACCGACGGCAAAGAGTTCGACAGCTCCTACAAGCGCGGCCAGCCCGCGGAGTTTCCGCTCAACGGCGTGATCAAGTGTTGGACCGAGGGTCTGCAGAAGATGAAGGTCGGCGGCAAGGCCAAGCTGGTCTGTCCGTCGTCGATCGCCTATGGCGACGCGGGGCATCCGCCGGTGATCCCGGGCGGAGCCACGCTGGTCTTCGAGGTCGAGCTGTTGGGGATCACCCCGAAGTAGACGTGGAGCACGCCCAGCCGGACACGAGCGCGGCTGCGTCGGCTCAGCTCGCCCCAGGGGAGTTCGACGCGCTCTACCGCTACTTGATCGCCGAGACTCGGCGGTGCGTTCGGCCGCCGGTCGATCGATTCCGCTTCCCCTGGATCGCGCCCATGCCCCTGAGCCTCGCGGCGGCGGCGTACCTGCGCAGGCGGCAAGGCCAGGACGGCAGGTCGGGCAGTCGGCCCGAGGAGGCGCTCGCGCGTCCCAGCACCGGCGATGGCTTCACCGCGGGCGACTACAGCCTCGGCCTCTTCCATCACGACGCGAGCGAATCCGCGATCGAGCTGCTTCGCCATCCGGAGTTTCTCGACGCGGTGAGCGGAAGCTTGCTTTGCCTCCTGGACTGCGCCGATCCGTCGGGCCGCGTGCACCGCGCCGAGCTGTGCCACAAGGCGCGCGAGTGGGAACCGTCCAAGCCGGTGATCGCGCAGTTCGCCCATCGCATCATCGGCGCGCTCGGGCCGCAGGGCGCCACCTGGGCAGACCGTCATCGCGTGCTGCCGAGGGTAATCCGCTTCATCCGCTACCTCGAGGATCAGTACACCGGACTGCACGGATTGATGCTCACCCACTCGTCCCTGCAGAGCGGTTTTGACTCGGACATCGTCACCGCGGGCTTGCCGGACAAATCCGTCGAGGGACCGGACACCAACGCCTTGATGGTGCTCGAGTACCGCGCGCTGGCGGCGATGTGTCGCGAGCTTGGACGCGAGTCGGACGCCGGCGAGTGGGAAGAGAAGGCTGCCGCTCTTCGCGAGAAGATGGAGCTGCTCCTCTGGTATGAGGACGAACGCGGCGGCGGCTACGTTGGCCTGCGCTGGGTGCACGGAGTAGGAAGCCTGGAGGGCGAGATCGTCGGCATGCTGGACGCCGAGGGCCGGGTGTGCCCGACCGAGAGCTGGATCATGCTGCTGCCGCTCTATGCGGGCATTCCCTCGCCGGATCGCGCACGGCTGGTGGCGAAGCGGCTGGTCGATCCAGATGGCTATTGGGGACCGAGCGGCGTCCGAACGGCGCCCGCGCACAGCCCATTCTTCCACCAGGCAGCGCGGATGATGCTTTTCGATCGCAAGAAGGACACCCGGGGCCCGGTATCAAACTGGTCCGGGCCCGTTTGGATTCTGCCGGGCTACTATCTGGCGACCGGGCTCGCCGCTTACGGTTTCGCCGATCAGGCACGCGAGCTGGCGATCAAGACGGCGCGGCTGCTGGCGAGCGGACTGGCGCACGAGGGCGGGCTGCGCGAGTGCTACGACGACTCGGGCCGCGGGCTGTGGCCCCGCACCGGAACCTTCATCTCCTGGAACGTGCTCGCCCTCACCTTGCTGCGCGACCATTGCCCCGAGGCGGCCGCGAGCTGGCGCTAGACTGGCCGGGCAGCTGCAGACGCGAGTGACAGGTCACATCGAAGTGACTATCATGGTCATATGAAACCAGTAGGCGTTGCCGAGCTCAAGGCGCAACTCAGTCGCTACTTGCATCAAGTCAAGGCCGGCCGAGAGGTCATCATCAGCGAGAGAGGCTTCCCGATCGCGAAACTCGTACCGCTGGGTTCCGGCGAGCTTCGCGTCAGGCGCGACCAGCTTGCCCGTGCTGGCTCACTGCGGCTGGGAACTGGGGGTGTTCGCAAGCTCCTCAAATCCCCACCCAAGGGGTCTCGCCGATACGGGCAGAAGGTTTTGGCTGCGTTGCTGGCCGAAAGAGATGAAGGCCGCTGATGTTCTGGGACAGCTCGGCCCTGGTTCCCCTCCTGCTTGCAGAACCGCGTTCTCAAACGGTCGCTTCGCTGCTCTCGAAAGATCCTGAGCCCGCCATCTGGTGGGGTAGCCCCGTCGAGTGCCAGTCGGCCCTTTACCGCCAGCATCGGTTGGATCCGTTGCCTGAACCTATCCTTGAGGACGCTCTCCGCCGACTACAAGCTCTGATCGAGGACACCGACACCGTGTCACCGGTCGAGGAAATAAGGCGACGCGCCGGGCGACTGCTTGCGATCCATCCCCTTCGGGCTGCGGATGCAATCCAACTTGCCGCCGCATTGATCTGGTGCGAAGAGGCGCCAACTGGCGAATCGTTTGTCTGCCTGGACCAGCGCTTGACAGAGGCGGCACGCAAGGAGGGATTCAGAACTCTGCCAACCACGCGCCCGTAGCGGCCGAGTGGCGCGTCTCACTGGTGTGGAACGATTTTCTCGCCTAGCACAATAGGCACGACGCGGCTTACGTCCAGCTGTGCGGCCATCTGCACGTCGCCCTCGAAACCCATCTCGATCAGCTCGCGCGCGGAGAGGCACTTCGGCAGCTCGGCCATCGCCTCGTCCGAGCGGAAAACCCTGGCAGCTGCGCGGGCCTCGGGTGAGCACGCAGCGTCGATCCGCGAGATGATCGCCCCGGCGCCGAGGAGATCTTCGTACGCAAATCGAATCGCGTCGTTGTCCCAACGCTCTCCTGCGGCAATCACCGCCACCGACTTCCCATGGAGCTGGCACGCGCCGGCCACGGCGCTCGCATTGCGCAGGCAGCCGACCAATGTCGTCACGCCCAGCTCGGCTGCCGCGAGGACTGCCGCGGCGCCATTGGGCGATGGAAGCACCAGCCGGGCATCCGCCGGGAGGCCCATCACCGATACCGGCGAGAGCGAGAACGGGCGCTGCGGCGACATGTTTGCGCGGTTTACCGCCAGCTGCGCACCGAGCTGCTCCGCCAGAGCCTTGGCGCTCTCATCCTTCCAGCGCGCCGGGTACACCACGCCGCCGCGGCCGAGCGCGACATCGACCGCCGTGGAGAATGAGAGGACATCCACCACCACCAAAATGTCCGAGCTTCGCGCGAGGCTGCGAACGCCATCGACGCCCCACTCCAGGCGCACCTCGGTCATGGCGCAGCGAGGGCGCGCTCGGTGGCACGCAGCAGCGGGCCCGCGCTGACCGGTGCTCCGGTGGCGTGGATCATCCACACGTCGGGAGCAACCGAGCCAAACTTCGCCATCCTCTCGAACTCGGGCCCGAGCGCGGGAGCCTTTGCCAGGTGCTCCTCGATCTGAAAGGCGATCATGTGCCCGAGTGGGTAGTCCGAGAGATACAGCGGATACGAAATCATGTGCGAGTAGATCCCCAGCAGCGGCGTGTCCCGACCGCCGAGCACCGGCGCGTAAAAGCGATTCCAATTCTCGCGCGCGATGCGCACCACCGCTTCGCGCAGCTCGGCGGGCGTCGCGCCGGGGTGATCGTACATCCAGTGCCACACCGCGATATCCACCAGCGAGACCCCGGCGATCTCCCAGGTCTGCCAGAAATCGTTCAGCACCCGGAGCCGCTCCGACTCGCGGTCCGGCTTGGCCAACCCCAGCAGCTCGAGGTCGCGCGCCTGGAAAACGAAGGCCAGCGCCTCGGTGAACGCGTTGTTCGGAACGCCCGCCAGCAGCGTGTGATCCACTTCGTAGAGCGAGAACACCTGCTCGACGTTGTGCCCCAGCTCGTGAACCGCGATGTTGTATCCCTTGTAGTTCATCCCGTCTTTTTCCACCCGCGTACGCAGATGCGGGAAGTCTCCGCGTCGCCGCGACGGCAGGGCGTGCCCGGCGCCGCGCGATGGGTCCACCACCACGTGCGAGGCGACGTACTCCGCCTTCGCCTTGCTGAATCCGAGCTTCTGCAGAATCCGCGGGATGTCTTTGGCGAACGCCTGCGGCGTCGGGTACTTCTTCCGGGTGATCGCGTCGAGCTCCTTCTCCGGGAACTTCGATCGCGACTGGAAACCGTTGTACCAGAGGTCCTGAAGCTCCAGCTTGCGCCCCAGCCGCTTCTCGATCAGCGCCGCAACCTTGGGAATGAGCGGCGAGCTCAGCACCTCGGTCAACAGCTCGGTGACGCGCGCCTCGGGAATCTCGCGCGCCTCGAAGCTGCGCGCGATCACCGTCGGCGCAACCGGCGAATACGAATCGGCCTTCTTGCCCGCGGAAAAATGCGCGAGCAGCCGGACGTAGCGCGTGTCGGGCTCTCGATCGGCCGATGCCTTCGCGTCGCGCGCCGGCGCGTCCTGCTCCACCTCCGTCGCCGGCGCCAACCTCACCTCGTTGCTGCCCGGATTCCAGTCCACCAACGGGTTGTCGATCACCGACTGGGGGATGGTCTGAGTGACGATGCGCTCCATCACCTGCAGGATCAGCTTCTGCTTCTCCGGGCCGCGCGGGTCGGCGTAGTCGCCTTTCAGCTCATCGCGCAGGTTCCAGTGGGTGATCAACCGGAGTCCTTTGGGAAACAGCCGCTCGCCCTTGTCGGTCACCAGGTGATGCATCCAGATGTTGTACTGGGCGATATACAGCTCGGCGGTGGACGCCGTCTGTGCGATCTCCTGCTGGATCTCGGCCGGAATGCGCGGGGAGAACCTTCCCGTCAGCCGGACCTCGGTCCATTGCCGCCGGCTGTATTCGCGCGCGTGGGCCAGCCGCTCCTCCAGCGTGGTCAGCGGGAAATTGAGCAGCGCCTCGAAGGCGATGCGGCTCTGGAAGAGATCCTCGGTGAGGTGCGCCGAAGGATCGAAGGCGGCCAGCAGCGGATCGATCGGCAGCAGCGGCCCCAGATCGAGATCGGTCGGCCGCTTCAGCTCTCGAATGATCTCGTTGAAGTGGCCGTCGAGCTGCTCCATCTCGTACTCGAAGCGCCGCAGCGTCGAGTCCAGCAGCTTGGGGTCCACGATGAAGTGCGCGCGGACGAACTCGCTCAGGTCGCCGTCCGACGGACGCCACAGGGCAAACACCTGGTCGACGCCGCGCTCGATCCGGTCGCGCTGCGATTCACCCTGCTTGGCGCCCAGCTCCGCCTTCAACGACGCGGCTTGCTCCTTGACGTCCACGGTCCCTCCAGAAGACGCCGGGGCGCCTCCGGTCTCATTCCCGCGGGGCTGCCCAGAGCTTTGTGGAGGAGCCGCGGGCAGCCCGGACTGCGGCTTGGGACCGGGCGACGTCGCGCACGCCGCCGCCAGAGCCATTCCGAGCGCGCTCCGCATCCGTGCCATTCGGCGTCTCAAAATTCCCCTCCCGAAAAAGCAGAAGGCCCGACCTCTCGCAAGATCGGGCCTTCAGGGCAAAGGTGTCCTTGCCTTAGGCTACGGGGCGGACCTTCTGGGCCTGTAGACCCTTTGGCCCTTTGGTCACCTCGAACTCGACCTTTTGGCCCTCCGCCAGCGTACGGAAGCCGTCCGCCTGGATAGCGGTGTGATGGCAGAAAACATCCTCGCCACCGCCGTCCTGAGTGATGAATCCAAACCCCTTAGCATCGTTAAACCACTTCACAGTACCTGTTGCCATTTGCGTTGCTCTTTTTCCTTCTTAGTCGAGTCGAGAGGGAAATCCATCGACCGATCGCGCCTTAAATGACGCGACGACGCGTATCTAAGCACGGCCGCAACTTAAGTCCACTCCAACTTGCAATCTCCATGATTCCGAAGATCTGGGGCGTGTTTCTGCGACATCACCAGCCGCATTTTTGACCCGCGTTCTGCTGCTTGAGCCAGCCGCGCAGCGGCTCGAAGTAGTCGAGCAGCGCGGTGGCATCCATCTCGCGTTGCCCGGTCAGTGCGACCAGCGCCTCCGGCCATGGCTTGCTCGCCCCCATCGCCAGCATCGCCTGCAGTCGTTTCCCCGCCTCCTTGTTGCCATAGATGGAGCACTCATGAAGGGGACCTCGATGCCCCGCCGCGCGGCAGAGACCCCGATGGAATTGAAACTGGAGAATGCGCGCCAGGAAGTAGCGGGTATAGGGGACGTTCGCCGGGATGTGATACTTGGCGCCGGGATCGAAATCCTCCTCGGTGCGCGGCACCGGCGCTTGCACGCCCTGGTACTTCCTGCGCAGCTCCCACCAAGCGGCATTGTAGCTCGCGGGCGCGACCTTTCCGGAGAAGACGTCCCAGCGCCACTGGTCGATCATCTTGCCGAAGGGCAGAAACGCCACCTTATCCAGCGCGCCCTTCATCTGCAGATTGATCAATCCCTTTTCGCTCTTGGGCACCGAGTCGAGGATGCCCACCTGTTTCAAGTAGCTGGGCGTGATCGAGAGGGTCAGCGCATCGCCGATCGCTTCGTGGAAGCCGTCGTTGGCGCCGCCCTGATACAGGATCGGAAGCTTGTAATACGCATGGAAGTAGTAGTCGTGGCCCAGCTCGTGATGGATGGTGACCAGGTCCTCCTCGCGGATCTTGATACACATCTTGATCCGCAGATCGTTGTCGTAGGTCACGTCCCAGGCGCTGGCGTGACACACCACTTCTCGATCGCGCGGCTTGGTGAACAGCGAGCGCTCCCAGAATGTATTCGGCAGCGGATCGAGCCCGAGCGAAGTGAAGAAGGCCTCGCCGAGCTTCACCAGTTTCTTCTCGTCGTACTTCTTGCGCTTGAGCCCGGCGGTGACGTCCAGGCTTGCCTCGCCCTTATAGGGTTCGACCAGCGGGTAGATATTTCCCCACTCCTGCGCCCACATGTTTCCAAGCAGGTGCGCCGGGATCGGACCGTTGGCGGGAACCTTTTCGGTTCCGTAGGTCTTGGCCAGCTTGGCGCGGACGTAACAGTGCAGGTCGTCGTAGAGCGGCTTGACCTGGGTCCACAGCCGATCCGTTTCCTTCTCGAACTCGGCCGGGCTCATGTCGTAGCCCGACCTCCACAGATCGCCGGTATTGTCGAAGCCAATCGCTTTGGCTCCCTCGTTGGAGAGCTCCACGAAGCGCGAGTAGAGCGGCCTCATCGGCTTGGCGATGGTGCGCCACCCGACCCAGGCATCCAGCAGCTCGTCGTACTTGCGGCTCTTGGCCATCACGTCGATCAAGACCTCCAGGTCCTTGCACTTGCCCTTCCCGTCCGGGCCGCACCATTTGCCCTTGCCGTAGATTCCCTCCAGCTTGGACACGATCGAGGCGAGCTCGAGGCGCTTGGCGGGGTCGTCCGGAGATGGCGGCGGGGACGTCGCGGTCCGCAGCAGGTAGATCATTCGCGAGGTATCGGCGTCGAGCTTAAGCGGCGCGAAGCGCACTGACTCCTTGATCGAGCGCGCCATGTAAGCCATCAGCTGCTCGTTGGCCGTCGCCGAGTTCCGCTCGGTGTCATCGGTGATGTACGTGTTCTTGATCCAGTCCGCGGTGGAGGTCTTCACCACCAACGGCTTGAGCTCCTCGTTCAGCTTCTTGACGAATGCGCTGGCTTCTTCGGGCGTGGCTTTGGGCAGAGTCTGGGCCGAGAGGGACAGGGCGGAGAGAAGCGCGCCCAGTGATGCGAGGAGAAATTTCTGGAGTTTCATAGGACCGAACGCTAGGCAGAACCGGCGTCGATCCCAACAGAAAACCGCATGGACCTCCCACGTCTCGCTCTTCCCCTGATCCTGCTTGCCGCCGGGCCTGACTACGATCAGGTCTGCCGCGATGCTCACGGCGTGCTCACAGATTTGGTCGCCCAAGACACCACGAATCCGCCCGGCAATGAGATTGCGGCGGCGCAAGTGGCCGCGCAGAGATTTCGCAGCGCAGGTCTATCGCCTCAATTGCTGGAGTCCTCGCCAGGTCGCGGCAGCGTGATCGTTCGGCTGAAGGGCGACGGCTCAAAGCGCCCGGTGCTCTACCTCGCGCATCTTGACGTGGTCGCCGCCGGGCCGCGGCAGCTCTGGAGTACTGATCCGTTCAAGCTGACGGAAAAGGACGGCTACCTTTACGGGCGCGGAGTTATGGACGACAAGGGAATGGGCGCGATCGGCGTGTCCCTACTCACCGACCTGAAGCGCCGAGGTTTGCAACTGGCCCGCGACGTGATCGTGGCGCTCACTGCCGACGAGGAGGGGGGCGGCGACGCGGGAATCGTGTGGCTGCTGAAGAATCACCGCGAGCTGATCGATGCCGAATTCGCGATCAATGAGGGCGCGGGCGCCCGCCTCGACGCGAACCAGCTGCAGTATGTCGGTTTGCAGTCGGACGAAAAGAGCTATCACACTTTCTTTCTCGAGACGGAGGGACCCGGCGGGCACAGTTCGGTGCCGCTGCACGACAATGCCATCTACCGTTTGGCGGCAGTGCTGGTGAGGCTCGGGCGCTTCCAGTTTCCGCCCAGGTTGACCGAGACGACTCGCGCTTATTTCTCCGAGCTAGCCAAGCATGAGCGGCGCGAGAAGCCGAGGCTGATCCGGGCAATTCTCGAGGCTAAGGGAAGGCTGCCGCGGCGCGAGGTCGACGAGCTGTCGCAGTCGCCGAATTTGAACGCTCTGCTGCGGACGACCTGTGTGGCCACCCAAATCGAGGGTGGTCACGCGGAGAACGCGCTGCCGCAAACCGCGAAGGCGACGGTCAACTGCCGCGTGCTTCCTGGCGAGCCTTCGGTGATCGAGACGCTCAGCCACGTGGTGGGCGATCCGATGGTGCGCATTCGCGAAGATCGACCGATCGGAGAGTCGAGCCCGAGCAAGCTCGAGGGTCCGGTGCTGGAAGCGGCGCGCAAGGTGGTCGCCGCGATGTCGCCCGGCGTCCCGCTGCTGCCAGTGCTCTCGACAGGCGCCACGGACTCGCGCCATCTGCGCCTGGCGGGAATTCCATCCTTCGGCCTGCGGCCCTTCCCCGCCAATGACGACGACGCGCGCCGGCAACACGGCCGCGACGAGCGCGTGCTGGCGACGAGCTTTCGTTACGGGTGCGAGTTCCTCTACCGAACTGTCGAAGAGCTGGCCAAACAGTAGCTGCTCCGTTCGTCAGCGCGGCGCAGTGCCGAGCACCGGTCGCCGAGCCAGGACCCAACCGCGCGCGCGGCTCACTTCGGTCCACTCGCCGTTTGCCGTCCAGCGGTCCGCCGCAACGAATGCATAGCGCGCGCTCCGGTGCTCGTTTGAATCGAGCTCCGCGATGGGCCAGGGCGTCGCTCTTTTTTCGAAAGCCAGCGCGGAAAGAATGTCCCATTCGTCTCGGACGGAAACCACCAGCACATCCTCGCCGGGGCTGATGTCGCGCAGGGGAGCCGCGAACTCCCGAGAGACCACGCAGGGCGCCTGCATCAGCCGGCGCTCCAGGCCAGCGAAAACGGCGACGATCGACGCCGCGAGGATCGCGGTCAGCCCGAAAACGGCTTTGCGGATCTTGAGCGGGGTAGAGAAGAATGCCGTCAGGGTTGGCGCAGCGCCCGCGCCGCAGGCGATGGCGAGCAAAGGATAGACCACCCACGCGTGGTGCCAGATCTTCCGCTGCGGGATCGAGACGCCCGCGATCACCACTGCGGATGCGACCAGCGCAAGCTGGCAGGCGCGGCGCGCCGAATTGCCCTCCTCGCCCGCGAGCCATCGCGCAGCACGGGCTGGACGCCCGAGCGCAAGGATGACCGCGGGAATCAAAAGCGGAAGCCAGGGCCAGAAGCGTCCGACGATCACCCGGAGCACGAAAAGGGGACGAGGATCTCCGTCCATGCGCGCGCCGGTGATCGAGGCAAGCACCTGATGAACGCCGTAGCCCTCCCACCAGTCGCTGCGCAGCGCCAGGAACGCCGCTACCGGCACGGCGGCGAGGACGCACGTCAGCGCTCCCGAGAAGAGGACTCGCCAGGATCGATCCACCACGGCGCGACCGAAAGCCGCTCCGCAGAGGGGCAGCAGGCCGAATGGCCCTTTCACCGCCGCAGCACCGGCCGCGAGCAGGCCGGCCCAGAGCCAATCGCGACCGCGCGCCGGTCCAGCCATCGCAATCACCGCGGCGGCCGTGGCGAGGAAGATCAACATCGGATCGAGCGTGGGATAGCTCGCCTGGGTGAAGAAGCTCTCGGTGGTTCCCAGGACGAGCATCGCGACCAGTCCGGCCCATTTTCCCGCCAGCCGACGCGCGGCGATCCCGGTGACCACCACGCTTCCCAGCGACAGCAGCGCGCAGAGCGGGATCAGCGCCCACTCGCCGGCCAGCTTCATGGTCGCGGCCAACGGCCACAATCCGAAGGGAAGGTGCTCGTAGAACTCACGGTGCACGGCTGGGAGGTAGCGGAGCGCAATCCAGCTATGGTCTTCGAGCATGTGTCGTGCGATGACTTGATAGACTTGTGCGTCCCCCACATCGGTATGGCGGCCCCAGGTGGCGCCCATCAGCACCACGAAGATCGCCAAGGTCAGCAGAGTGGCCTTCGCGGGCGGATCGAGTGAGCTGCGCGCCTTCACCCACCACCTCCCCCGCTCGCGGCCCCGCTGGCCGCCCCGCTCGCCGCCCCGCTCGCCCTGAGCGTAAGGCGAGCGTACGCGAGCCTGTAGTCGAAGGGCCGCCCTCGACTCCGCTGCGCTACGCTCGGGCTGACCGGTGCTGCGCTCGGGCTGAACCGTGGCACGAACATCCGTTTAGATCCACTTCGGTGCGCCGCGCCACCGATCGCGCGCCATGAGGATCCTCGAGCTGCTCGCTTCGCCGATGTGGACCGGGCCCGCCGAGCCGATGGCATCGGTGGCCGTCGAGCTGACCCGACGGGGCCACTCGGTCGAGGCCGCGGTCGATTCGGTGCGACCTGGGGACCTGCGCGAACGGCTCCGCGCTTTGCGTCTGCCGCTGCGAGAGGAGCTGGCTCTTTCCACCCACAGCGGGCCGTTGCGCATCGCCGCCGACCTGCGCGCTCTTCGACGGCTTTCTCCTCGGTTCGACGTACTGCACTGCAACTTCTCCCACGACCACGTGCAGAGCCTGCTCGCCTGCGCCGGGCGCTCCGAGCCGCGAATCGTCCGCACCGTTCACTCGGAGCGCTCGCTGCGCGCGCGGCCGCTGCAGCGCTGGGTCCACCGGCGAACGGATGGTCTGATTGCCGTCTGCGAGGCTCACGCTCGCGTCCTGCGCGAGGAATTCGGCGTTGACCCGCGTCGGGTGATCGCTGTGCGAGGCGCCGTTGACTCCACCCTGTTCACACCGCACGGAGATGACCTTCGCCGAGAGCTGCAGATCCCCGATGACGCCCCGGTGGTCGGCATCGTCTCGCGCGTCAAACCGGAGCGGCGGCATCGGGAGCTGTTGGATGCGTTTCGAAACGCGCTGCGCGAGCTGCCGCAAGCCCGTCTCCTGATCGTGGGACGCGGCGAGGCGCTCCCGGAGCTTCAGGCCCAGGTCGCACGCAATGGGATGCAGCGCAGCGTCGTGTTCGCCGGCTACCGCTCCGGCGGCCAGCTCGCAGCCGCGTATCGCACGCTGAATGCCAAGGTGCTCCTCGCCGAAGGAAATGACGGCACCTGCCGGGCCATGCTGGAGGCGATGGCCTGCGGTCGGCCGGTGATCGCCTATCGCTTTGGCGCGCCGGCTGAAGTGATCGCCGAGGGCATCACGGGAATGCTGCTCGACGCAGGCGACGTGGCGGGCCTGGGTGCAGCGTTGATGAAGCTGCTCGGCGATCGGAAGCTTGCCAGTAGGATGGGCGCGGCCGCTCGATCGCGCGTCGAAAGCTTCACGCCGCCGGCTCGCGGCGAGGCCGTGGAGCGCTTTCTGACCGATGTTCTGGCTCTTCCACCTGCTTCGGCCAAGCGGCTTGCCCGAGGGTCTCGGATCACGGCGCCCCGCTCGCCGTAGCGACGACATTGGCGGCTCGCGCCTTTTCTGACACTCTCAGCGCGTGGCCCACCCTTCACAGCGCGGCAAGCCGGCTCGACACTTCGAGTCTCTGAGCGAGCTCGGCTTCGCGGAGTTCGATCGACTGGCGCGCCACGGCGATCTGGTCCCGGTGTATCGCGAGATCCGCGCCGACACCGAGACGCCGGTGTCCGCCTTTCTCAAGCTGCCCTCCCCTTCCCACGCGTTCCTCCTCGAGTCCGTCGAGGGAGGCGAGCGATGGGGCCGCTACTCCTTCCTGGGAGATCGCCCCAAGCTGCTGGTCCGACAGGTGGGAGCCACCACCATCGTTGAAGAGAAGGGGCGCCGCACCGAGCGCAAAGGGCCGCCGCTCGAGGTTCTTCGGGAGCTGCTGGGCCGGCATCGCCTGGCCAAGGCGGACGGCCTGCCGAGATTCGTCGGCGGTCTGGTCGGCTATCTCTCGTACGGCGCGGTGCAGTGGTTCGAGCCCCGCGTCCCGCAGCGCCTCGGCCGCGATCCCGAGTTCCCCGACAGCGAGTGGATGCTCACCGATCGGTTGATCGTCTTCGACAACCTGAGCCACCGGATCAAGCTCGTCGCCTGCGCGGACGTGGCTGCCCACGCAACCGCGCGCGCGGCTTTCAAGTCGGCGCTGGAGCAAGTGGAGCAGCTGCAGCTGGCGCTGGTCAGGCCTCTGCCGCCTGCCCCACTGCCGATTCGGCCGACGCGAATGGAGGACTGCTGGAGCCGATCGGGCTTCCTCCGAGCCGTGGAGCGGATCCGCGAGTACATCCAGGCGGGCGACTGCATGCAGACGGTGCTCTCGCGGCGCCTGGTCGCGCAGTACCGGGGCGAGCCGTTCGAGCTCTACCGCCGCCTGCGCGGGACCACGCCGGCGCCCTACCTCTTCTACCTCCGCTTCGGCGAGCGCGTGCTGGCCGGTGCGTCTCCGGAGCTGTTGGTCCGGTGCGAGGGCGGTACGGTCACCGTTCGCCCCATTGCCGGGACGCGACCGCGCGGAGTAAATCCAAAGCAGGATGCGGAGCTGGAGGCGACGCTGCGCAGCGACGCCAAAGAGCGCGCCGAGCACGTGATGCTGGTGGATCTGGGCCGAAACGACGTGGGCCGGGTGGCGCTGCCGGGAACCGTTCGCGTGGACCAGCGCGAGGCCATCGAGCGCTACTCGCACGTGATGCACCTGGTGTCCGAGGTATCCGGCAAGCTCCGCCCGGAGCTGGACTCGCTGGACGCGCTGGTCGCCACCTTCCCCGCCGGCACCTTGAGCGGCGCGCCCAAGGTCCGCGCGATGGAGATCATCGACGAGCTGGAGCCGGTGCCCCGCGGCCCCTACGGCGGCGCGGTGGGCTACATCGGTTTCGACGGCGCGCTGGACATGGCCATCGCCATCCGGTGCGTGGCATTGGCCGGAGCTCGGCTCCGCTTCCAGGCCGGAGCCGGCATCGTCCACGACAGCGATCCCGCGCGCGAGCTCGACGAGACCTCGCATAAGATGCGGGCGGCGCTGCTCGCGTTTGGCGCGGCAGATCCTTTCCCTGCACCGCCGAAGCGCGCGCAGGCCAAGGCCGCGAGGTAGGACATCCGTGATCGTGGTGATCGACAACTACGACTCCTTCACCTTCAACTTGGTGCAGTACTTCTGGGAGCTCGGCGCGCAGGTGGAGGTGTTTCGCAACGACCAGATCGACGTCGCCGGCATCCGCTCGCGCCGTCCGGATCAGCTGGTGCTCTCGCCGGGACCGTGCACGCCGAGCGAGGCCGGCGTCTGCGTGGCGGCGATCCGCGAGCTGTCCGGGCAAGTGCCGATCCTGGGCGTATGCCTGGGACATCAGGCCATCGGCCAGGCCTTTGGCGGCCGGGTGGTGCGCGCCAAGCGGGTGATGCACGGGAAAACATCGCCGGTGAAGCACGAGGCTACGGGCCTGTTCTCCTCGCTGCCGGAGCCGATCGAAGTGGGCCGCTACCATTCGCTGGTGGTGGATCGCGCCTCGCTGCCGTCGTCCCTACGGGTAACTGCGTGGTCGCTCGACGACGGGGAAATCATGGGGCTGGCACACGTGGAGCACCCGACGGCGGGCGTCCAGTTCCATCCGGAGTCGGTGCTGACGCCGGACGGAAAAAAGTTGTTGGCCAACTTTCTGGAGGCTCGACCGTGCTGAAGGAGGCGGTGGCGCGGCTGGTCAATCGCGAGGACCTGGAGCGCGCGGAGATCTCGGCGGTCTTCGAAGAAATCTTCTCCGGAAAATCCACGCCGGCGCAGATCGGCGGTTTCTTGGTCGCGCTTCGAATGAAAGGCGAAACGCCAGAGGAGATCGCCGGCGCGGCAGAGGCCATGCGCCGCAACGCGACGCGGGTGCGCGTCCCGGAGGGCCGCACGGTGCTGGATACCTGCGGGACCGGCGGCGACGGCGCCCACACCTTCAACATCTCCACCGCGGCGGCTTTCGTGGCGGCGGCAGCCGGCGCTACCGTCGCCAAGCACGGGAATCGGAGCGTTTCGTCGCGGTGCGGGAGCGCGGACGTGCTGGCCGCCGCCGGCGTGGACATCAATGCGGAAACGCAGCTGGTCGAGCGCTGTCTGGAGGAGATCGGCATTGGCTTTTTGTTCGCCCCCAACCTGCACGGGGTGATGAAGCACGTGATCGGCCCGCGCCGAGAGCTGGGCGTCCGATCGATCTTCAACCTGATGGGACCGCTCTCGAATCCCGCCGCTGCTACCCACCAGCTGCTCGGCGTCTATGACGCCGCGCTGGTTCCGGTGCTGGGCCGTACGCTGGTGGCGCTGGGCTGCGAACGAGCCCTGGTGGTCCATGGCGAAGATGGGCTGGATGAGATCTCTCCCTGCGGCGCCACCCGGGCGGCGCTGGTCGAGGGCGGACAGATGCGCGAGCTCACCATCATGCCTGACGACGCGGGGGTGCATCGCGTCCACCTGAAGGAGCTGCGCGGCGGCGAGCCGGCCGAAAATGCGGAGACGCTTCGCGCGGTCCTCAACGGCGCGGAAGGGCCGATCCGCCATGCGGTGGTTCTCAATGCCGCGGGCGCGCTCTGGGTCGCCGGCCTTGCATCCGATCTGCAAAGTGGAGCCGAGCTGGCGAGGGAGATCCTCGACACCGGAAAAGCACTGGCAAAGCTGAGGGAGCTGGTCGCCTTGACCTCCAGCGCCAAGGAGGTCGCGCAGTGAGCTGGCGCCCTCCGGGGGGCGTCCTGGCAGAGCTGGTCGACGCCGCCCGCCAGGACTGCGATGCGCGCCGCCGCGCTCGGCCAGGGTTGCCGGGCCAAACGCGTCAGCCGCGCTCTCCGCCGGGCAGGTTCCGCGCTGCGCTCGCCGATCCGAAGCTGACCAGCTATCCGCTGATCTGCGAGGTGAAGCGCGCGTCGCCCTCGGCTGGCTCGCTTCGCGCGCAGACGGAAGTGGGCGCGCTGGTGCGTGCGTACGTCGAAGCCGGCGCCCGCTGCGTCAGCGTGCTCACCGAGGAACGGCGGTTCAGTGGCTCCCTCGACGACTTGCGGATCGCCCGCGCAGCCACGCAGGCGCCCCTGCTGCGCAAGGACTTCCTGGTGGACAGCTACATGGTTTGCGAGGCCGCGGAAGCGGGCGCGGATTGCATCCTCCTGATCGCGGCGGCGGTCGAGCCTTCGCTGCTGCTCGAGCTGGCTTCCGCGGCCGACGAGCTGGGGCTGGACGTTCTGTTGGAGCTGATGCGCGAATCGGATCTCGCCGCGCTCGAGCTGCGCGAGTGGCCGCTGGTGGGAATCAATGCGCGCGACCTGGAAACGCTGCAGGTGGATCCGGACCGCTTCGGGACCCTGGCGCCGCGGGCGCGCCGGGCCGGACGGTTACTGGTCGCCGAGAGCGGCATTGGAAATCGCCACCACCTCGCCCGAGCGAAAGGCCAGGGAGCAGACGCGGCGCTGATCGGAGAGGCGTTGATGCGCAGCGATAATCCGGCGGCGCTCATCCGCGAATTGCTAGATCCAGGGCGTGCGTAGACCGTGAAGGCGTTCAGGAGGTTTGCAGACTCGGCGGAAAGGACGGTGGGCCCGGAGCGGCTGATGGCCGCGCCCCGTCTGTTTTATCGGTCGCTGCTCGAGTTCGTCCGCGACCTCCCCGGCAGCCAAAAGAGGTTCTGGATCCTGGTGATCCTCACTGGCCTGGCGGGAGGGCTGGGGGCGGTGGTTCTGCTCGGCGTGCTGAACTTCGTCCAGAGCCTGGCCTGGCCACATGGCGCGACCTTTCTCGAATCGGTGCGCGAGGCGACTCCCTTTCGCCGGGTGTTCGTGCCCACGCTCGCCGGCGTGTTGGTGGCCATCGCGGCGCTGATCATCCGCGAGCCGCTGCGAGGACACGGCACGGCCGGGGTGATCGAAGCGATCTGGGCCAAGGAGGGAAAGGTTCCGCTGGTGCGGACGCTGATCCGCGGCTTCATGTCCATCGTCGCGGTGGGGATGGGCGCGCCGCTGGGCCGCGAAGGAGCCCTGCTCCAGACGGGCGCGGCGACCGGGTCGGTGCTCGGCGAGACGCTGCGCGTGCCGGCCGACCAGGTGCGGCTGTTGGTTGCCTGCGGGGCGGCCTCCGGAATCGCGGCGGCGTACAACGTACCGATCGGCGCGGCGCTTTTCGGACTGGAGGTCTTCCTCGGCAGCTTCGCGCTGGAGCTGTTTGGTCCGATGGTGGTGTCCTGCGTGGTGGCGACCCTGGTCTCCCGGATCTTGATCACCGATCACCCCAGCTACGTGATTCCCGACTACCGACTGCTCGCGCCCAAAGAAGTGCTTCTTGCGGTGGTGGTCGGCCCGATCCTCGGCGTGGCGTCCGCCCTGTTCATCCGGGTGATCAACACCGCCTCGGACCTCTTCGATCGAGCGCCCCGGCGGCTGACACCCTTCTTGCCGGTGCTGGGAATGCTTCCCGTGGGGGTCGCCGCCATCTGGTTGCCGCAGCTGCTCGGCAATGGCTACGACTCGGTGAACCACGCGCTGCTGGGACCGCTTCCGCTGAAGCTTCTGCTTCTGCTTCCCCTGGCCAAGATGCTGGCCACCTCTCTTTGCGTCGGGGCGGGGATCCCCGGCGGCCTCTTCACTCCCACCCTCTTCTACGGGGCGCTGATCGGTGGAGCCCTCGGCCTGCTCGGCCAGCACGTGTGGCCCAGCGCGGTCCCCTCCGGCGCGTATGCCCTGCTGGGGATGGGCGCAGTGCTGGCGGGGACCACGCACGCATCCATTTCCGCCGTGCTGATCATTTTCGAGCTGACCGGCGACTACAACGTGATTCTGCCGCTGATGCTCAGCTCGGTGCTGGCAACCACCGTGAGCAAGCGGCTGTCGCCCGAATCGCTATACACCGCAGTGCTGCGCCGCAAGAACGTGATCCTGCCCGAGTCGCCCCGCCCGCAGTGGCTGCGCTCCACCACGGTGAAGTCGCTGATCGTCCCCGATGCGGCCCGCGTTCCGCCCACCGCGCGCTTCGAGGAGATCGTGGTGTGGCTGCTGGAGCTGCCGGCCGGAAGCGATCTCTACGTGACCACCGCGGACGGCAAGCTGATGGGGACGATCGTGCTCGACGCGCTCAAGGGGCACCTTCCCGATCACTCGCTGCTCAAGATGACCATCGCCGCGGATGTGATGGACAGCAGCGTCGCTCCCGCCACGCCGGACCTGACGCTGGGCGCGATCGCGGCCCGGTTCGCAGAGACGTCGCTGGAGCGCTTGCCGGTGGTGGATCACCAGGGTTGCTTGCTGGGGACGGTGTCCAAGGGCGACGTCCTCCGGCACGGGCGATTTTGAGCCCGCTGCCGCGCCCCATTCACAGCCATAGGTAAAGTTGATTAAGCTGTATTAACTGTAAAACAATCTATCCTGCGAAAAGACGGTAAAACATACTTGATACATTTGTCTGCCTTTGCCGCTGTTCACCGCGTGTCCACCGAAGCGCGCAGCTCCTCCTACCCGAGACATTTTCCAAGAGGGGCGAACGGCTCGCGGTAATTCGTTTGGGTGTAACATTCGCGGTCGCTCGTGCTCGGTTACGAAGTTCTCAAAAAGCTCGCGGACGGCGCCGCGGCTGAAGCCTTTCTGGCGCGCGAAGAAGGCTCGCAGGACCGGGTGATCCTGGAGATCCTCCGGCCTGAGCTGGCATCGGATGCCGAGCTGATCGAGCGCTTCCTGGACGAGGCGAAGGTGCGCCAGACTCTCGAGCACCCCAACGTGACCCGGCGGGTCTCCACCGGCCGGACCGCGGACGGCCGACTGTTCGTGGTCACCGAGCCGGTGGACGGCGAAAACCTGAGCGCCACTTTGTGGTCGCAAGGCTCGCTCGCGGTGCAGGACGTGATCCGCCTGATGCTCCCCTTGTGCGACGCGCTCGAGTACCTGCACCGGGCCGGCGTGATCCACGGCAACGTCAAACCAGACAACGTCTACTTGAGCGGCGGACTGGAAGCATTCAATCCCAAGCTCCTGGACTACGGGTTGGCGCTGTTTCGGGATGGGAACCGGATCCGCACCACCGGCAGCCTCGAGCACACCGAGCCCGAATATCAGGCCCCTGAGTGCATCCGGGGCGAGAAGGCGGATCCGCGCGCAGATGTCTATGCGCTCGGAATCCTGATGTACGAAGCGCTCACCGGGTTCCCGCCGTTCACCGCCGGCAGCCCCAGCGAAATCCTCCGCAAGCAGCGCGACGAGGCGCCTCCCGCCCTGCCGGCCTCACGCGCGGAGCTGGCGCCGATCATCTACCGCTGCCTGAGCAAGGACCCCGACCATCGGTACCCAAGCGCCAGCGCGCTTCGAGAAGCGCTGGCCGAGCAGCTGGAAGGACGAATTTCGGAGCCGACGACCGCCATTTCCGGCAGCCAAGAGCCTGCGCAGGAGAAAGAAGGGGATGTCCTCGGAAGCTTCGAGCTGATCAAGCTCTTGGGTGAGGGCGCGATGGGCCGCGTGTTCGCTGCGCGCCACGTGCGGCTGGGGCGAAAGGTGGCGCTCAAGCTCTTAAGGCCGGAAAAAGCGCGCGACCATTTGCTGGTGGAACGCTTCTTTCAGGAAGCTCGCGCCGCCAACCAAATCAACCACGAGCACATCGTGGAGATCTTCGACTTCGTCGAGGAGCCGCAGGACCGGCGGCGGGTCTACTTCGTGATGGAGCTCTTGGCGGGCGTCTCGCTGGGAGACTTGCTGCGCGCCGGGCCACTTTCCATCCAGCGCGCGGTGAAGATTGCGCGGCAGCTCTGCGCGGCACTGGAGGCGGCGCACCGGGCGGGAATCGTCCACCGGGACGTAAAGCCGGACAACATCTTCCTGATCAGCCGGGGACAGCATCGCGACTACGTCAAGGTGCTCGACTTCGGCGTAGCCAAGCTGGTCTCCTCTCCCGGCGAGCTTCCGGTGGTGAAGACGATCAGCGGCGCGGTGGTCGGTACGCCGGCCTACATGTCCCCGGAGCAGGCCGCCGGCCTGGAAACCGATCCCCGGACCGATATCTACGCGGTGGGCAACGTGCTTTATCGCTCGCTCACCGGACGCCTCCCGTTCGAGGCGCAGAGCTACGGGCAGCTGTTGGTGAAGATCGTCAGCGAGCCCGCGCCGCCGATCGGGGAGACGACCGCGAATGGCGAGAGCTTGCCGCCCGAGCTGGCGGCGATCGTGATGAGCTGTCTGGAAAAAGAGCCGGACAAGCGGCCCGCGAGCATGCTGCATCTGAGTGACCTGCTCGAGCCTTTCGTTTCTGTTCCTTCGGCGATGGCCCTGCCCATGGAGCCCATTCTTCACCAAACTCACCGCTCCTGGGCGTCCTCGCTGCTTCACGGCCGCGGTTTCTATATGGCAGGAGCCTTGGCGCTGGTGCTGCTTGGTTCGTTTGCGTTTCTGAAAAGAAGCCGGCACGCAGAGCCGCGAGCAGCGGTGATCGGACACCCGTCTCTTCACGCGCCCGAGCAGAGCTCGCGGCCGGCCGAACCGAAAACGAGCGACAAGCCGACTGTCCGGACCGGAGCCACTGCCCAGAGAACGGCCCGTCCGACGGCACCGCCCCCAAGCGCAACCGTTCCCCTGGAAGTGAGATCGATTCCATCCGGCGCCCGCGTGGTGCGGCTGGATTCGGGCGAGGAGCTGGGGAAAACACCGCTGGCAAAGCAGATGCCCAAGCTCGATCGCGAGGTGACGATTCGCATCGAGCTGAGCGGATACCAGCCGGCGGAGCGTTCCGTTCAGCTCGATGCGGCTGCCGTCGCCGAGGTCCGCCTCGAGTCCGTCGCCTCCGCGCCGGCGAGGAAGACTCGAGCGCGGCCCCGACCAATCACCAACCCAGACGAAGGCGTCCGCCGCGATGATGTCATCAATCCGTTCGAGCGGTGATCGACCGCGGCTGCTGGCCGTGGTCGTTTGCGTGGCGCTGGCTGTGGCGCCGAGCGCGGCGGATGCGCGGCCAAGCTCGGATCGCCGAGCCAGGGTGCTCTTCGAAGCGGGACAGAAGGCCTACAACCGCGGTCAATTCGCCGATGCGCTGAAGAAATACCTCGAAGCGTATGACATCAAGCCGCTGCCCGGTTTTCTCTTCAACGTGGCGCAGTGCCACCGGCACCTGGCGCAGTACGAGCGCGCGGCTTTCTTCTACAAACGCTATCTCGCGCTTTCGCCGAGGCCACCCAAGAACGCGGAGATGGTCAAGAAGCTGATCGCCGAGGTGGAGCTCAAGCACGCGCGGGTGATGCGAGAGCGGGAGGAGGGTGAAAGGGAGGAGGCTGCGAGAGGCGCGGCGCAGGAGCCGGCCGCGCGGCGCGACGAGGCCTCGCGCCTCGCCGATGCTTCGCCCGGCTACGAAGAGGCGTCGCGCAGCGGCACCGCACGACCGAATCTCGAGCCCGACCGGACCGCTGCGGCGGGAAGAGCGGCGACCGAGGACACGGTCCGGTCACTGACGGAGCCGGCGCCTGCGGTGAAGGAATCTGGTGAATCGATCTTCAAGAAATGGTGGTTGTGGGCTGGGCTGGGCGCGGTGGCGGCCGGGGCGACGGCCTACGTCATAGCCTCGCCTCACCCAAGGCCGACGACCCTATCGCAGATCGACGGCAGATGAGCTTCGATCGTCCGCGCAAAGCGATGCTCATTCGATCGGCGCTGGCATTTGCCGCAGCGAGCGCGATCGCGTTGGTGCAAACGCAGGGTTGTCAGAGCAGCGAAAGCACCTCGCTCTACGTTCGGGTGGACTTCGATCCCAACCTGACCATCACCCAGCTTCGGTTGACCGGCGCGATCGCGGATCAAGTCGTCTTCGGCCCCGCCGATCGCCCGGAGCGCGAGGGCCCCGCCTTGAAAACGGGCCAGGCCGTCCGCATCCTTCTGCGCGACAGCCTGGACGGCCAGCGGATCCTCGTCTGGATCGATGGCCTGCTGCAGGGCGTGGCTGTCGCGTCCACGACGGGCGATACGCTCATCCGCCGCGGCGCCGAAGTGACTCTCGATTTGAGGTTGGACGGACCGCCGCGCGTAGACGGAGGGTACGCATGCGGAAGTTGTGCCAACGCTTGCTGCTCCGACGGCGCGTGCCACAGCAGCGACTTCGCACACTGCGGAACCGACGGCGGTGCTTGCGTCGCGTGCCAGGCATCGGCTGATCAGTGCGTCAATGGACGCTGTCGGTGCGGAGCGGGCGATTCCTGCCGACCCGGCCAGGTCTGCGTCCAGGGCGCGTGCCGCTGTACCCCCGCCTCCTGCTCCCGCGGCTGCTGTTCCGGAGACAACTGCCTTTCGGGAGGAGAGGCGAGCGCCTGCGGATCCGCGGGCCAGCCTTGCCAGCCATGCGGCTCATCCGAAAGTTGCGATGGCGGCGCCTGCAGCGGATGCGCGGCGAGCTGTCCCAACGGATGTTGCAGCGGGCGCAGCTGCCGCGAGCCGTCCCTCGAGAGCTGCGGAACCGGAGGCCGAGCCTGCGAAGCGTGCGACGACCGCGTCGCGGACCGCTGCGCCGGCGGCGAGTGTCGCTGCGGAAGTGGCCCGGCCTGTGCCCCGGGCCAGCGGTGCAGGAGCGGGACCTGCGTCTGCGACGAGGTCTCATGCCCCGCCGGCTGCTGCAACGGAACCCGCTGCGAAGCGCGGATGCTCGCCACCTGCGGCACCATGGGCTCGACCTGCGTCAGCTGCTCGACATTGCTCGCCGACAACTGCTCATCGAGCGGCGTGTGTCGATGCGGCGTTGGACCGGCGTGCGTCGGCGGCCAGGTTTGCCAATCGGGACAGTGCCTGTGCACGGCGGCGTCCTGCGCCGCCGGATGCTGCAACGGAAATCGATGCGAGACGCGCTCGCTGTCCACCTGCGGAATAGGTGGAGGACCTTGCGTGAGCTGCAATCCCGCGCTGGCAGACAATTGCTCCACCACCGGAACCTGTCGCTGCGGCACCGGCGCGATGTGCGGCGACGGGCAAGTGTGCCAAGGCGCTCAGTGCCGGTGCACCGCCGGCTCGTGTCCGACCGGTTGTTGCATGGGCACGAGCTGCAGGCCCGGAACCCAGCCCACCGCCTGTGGGCAGGACGGCGGCGCCTGCCAGACCTGCGATTCGTTCCGCGCCGACAATTGCGGACCGGGTTATTGCCGGTGCGGCAGCAATCCTCCTTGTCAGCCGGGCCAGCAATGCCTGAGCGCGAGCTGCGTGTGCAACCCCACTTCGTGTGATGGCGGCTGCTGCAGCGGGCCGACCTGTCAGTCCGGAACCACCAGCATGTTCTGCGGGCGATTGGGCGCTCCGTGCCAAAACTGCGGGGCGCGGCCGTGCGACGCGGGCGTCTGCACTTGAATTTGTCGCGCGTACTGCTAAGCCGCCTCTCGTTCGTTGATTTCAATCACCCGGAGGGGACGCATGAGCTGGAGGATTTTGCCTCTCGTTGCAGCGCTGCTTGCGAGCTCGCTGATCGCCGGCGGGGCAAGCGCCGCGGACGCGGTGATCGCGATCGTGGGCGGCGCCGTGGTGCACCCGGAGCGGGCCGGAGCCCCTTCGGACCCGGACACCACGATCATCATCTCAGGCGAACGCATCCAGTCCGTCGGTCCTGCGAAGAGCACCAAGGTTCCGCGGGGCGCGACGGTCATCGATGCGAAGGGCAAATGGGTGATTCCCGGGCTGATCGATTCGCACGTTCACTTCTTTCAGTCCGGCAATCCGTATACGCGGCCCGATGCGGTGGATGCGACGAAGGTCGTTCCGTACGCCAAGGAGGTGGAGCGCAACAAGGCGCGACTTCCGACTACCTTCAAGCTGTGGCTCGCGAGTGGCGTGACCTCGGTGGCGGACGTGGGCGGCCCATTCTGGAATTTCGAGATGCGCGACGCCTCCCGCCAGAGCCCGGCGGCACCGCGCGTCGCGGTGGCAGGTCCGCTCGTCTCGATGATTGATCGACCGCAGCTCGATCTCGGCGATCCACCGATCATCAAGATCACCTCGCCGGAAGCAGCGCGCGAGTTGGCGAAGCGCGAGCTGGAGCACAAACCGGATTTCCTGAAGGTCTGGTTCATTTTTCGCCCCGGAGACAACCTCGCGGCGCAGGAAGCGATCGTCAAGGCAACCGGGGACGCGGCCCACGCAGCCGGAATTCGTTTGGCCGTTCACGCTACCGAGCTCGACGTCGCCAAGGCCGCCTTGCGCGCCGGCGCAGATGTGCTGGTTCATTCCGTCTTCGATAAACCCGTCGACGCCGAATTTCTCAACTTGGCCAAGCGCAACAAGGCGATCTATATCCCGACGCTGTTCGTCAACGACGGTTACACGCTGATCCGATACAACAGCTGGCGACCCACTGAGTCAGAGCGCCGGCTCGCGGACCCGCAGATCCTGGAGCACATGAACGACCTCGAGCACGCTCGCAAGGATCAGCTTCCCGCGGCGATGCTGACGATTATCCGCCAGAGCGTCTCGTTCAGGCCGGGCGTCACCACCATTGCGATGGACAACATCCGGCCTGTCTGGAATGCGGGAATCCCCGTCGCCATGGGCACTGATGCGGGCAACATCGGCACGCTGCACGGACCTTCGGTGTTTCGCGAGATGGAGCTGATGGTCGAGTCCGGCTTGAAGATATCGGAGGTGCTGGCCTCCGCCACCGTGAACGGCGCAAAAACGATGGGGATGGAGAAGGATCTCGGCTCGATCGAGCGCGGCAAGCTCGCGGACCTGGTGGTGCTCAATGCCGATCCGCTCGGGAAAGTGGATAATTTGAGCCGCGCCCACCGGGTGCTGAAGGGCGGAAAGGTGTATGACCCGGCGGAGCTGATGAGGTCGATCAAGTGAGTGAGGTGGTTAGTGCGTACAGCCCGCGCCCCTCGGCTGCGCTCGAGACTCCGTTCAGCCCGAGCCCCTCGACTGTGCTCGGGACAGGCCTAGCGCCGCACGCCGCGAAGTCGAGGGCGACTAGCGGCGACCCCTCGACTCCGCTTCGCTACGCTCGGGGTGAACGAGGGGTTCGCTACGCTCGAGGTGAACGAGGGGTTCGCTACGCTCGGGGTGAACGAGGGGTTCGCTACGCTCGGGGTGATCGACGGGTTCGCTACGCTCGGGGTAAACGACAGGTTCGCTACGCTCGAGGTGAACGAGGGGTTCGCTACGCTGGTGAACGGCTTGGACCATGGAGGTCATCGATCGTGAAAAACATATCGCTATTGTACGGCGCGCTGGTCGCAGCGAGCTGCGCTGCCTTCGCCGGCAGCTATCCCGAGCCGAAGCAGGGCGACTTCGTGGTGAAGAATTTCCGATTCGTCAGCGGCGAGGTGCTGCCGGAGCTGAAGCTCCACTATCAGACGCTCGGAAGCCCGAAGCGCGACAAGTCCGGCGTGGTGCGAAACGCGGTGATCGTTCTGCACGGAACTGGCGGCTCGTCGAACCAGTTCCTCAGCGACACCTTCGCCGGCGTGCTCTTCGGACCTGGGCAGCTCCTGGATGCGACGCGATACTTCATCGTCCTCCCGGATGGAATCGGCCATGGCCAATCGAGCAAGCCAAGCGACGGCCTCCATGCGCGTTTCCCTCGCTACGAATACGAGGACATGGTGGCAGCGCAGCAGCGGCTCTTGAGCCAGCACCTCGGGGTCAACCACGTGCGATTGGTGATCGGCACGTCCATGGGCGGCATGCACACCTGGATGTGGGGCGAGATGTATCCCGATTACATGGATGCGTTGATGCCGCTGGCCAGCCTCCCGGTTCAGATCGCCGGGCGCAATCGCATGTTCCGCCGGATGATCATCGACGCCATCCAGAAGGATCCCGAGTGGAACAACGGCGAGTACAAGATGCAGCCGCGAGGATTGACCTCCGCCATCTACACGCTGATGGTGATGAGCAGCAGCGCGCTGGCCTGGCAGAACCAGTCGCCCACCCGCGACGAGGCGGACAAGTTCTTCGACAACTGGGTGGCCAATCGCCTCGGAAAGGCCGATGCCAATGATCTGCTCTACCAGGTGGCCGCGTCCCGCAACTACGATCCGTCGCCCAACCTGGAGACGATCAAGGCGCAGCTGGTGGCGATCAACTCGGCGGACGACGTGATCAACCCTCCGGAGCTGGGCATTCTGGAGAAGGAGATCAAGCGCGTGAAGCGTGGGCGCGCCATCGTGCTTCCAATCACCGAGAAGACCCGAGGGCACGGCACCCATTCCCTTCCGGAGATTTGGAAGCAGCACCTGGCCGAGTTGCTGAAGAGCTCCGAGCCCTCAACCTGAACCTCTCACTACCGCTGCTCGTAGCTCCGTGACACCCGACCGAGCCGCTCCTCGATCCGGTTGGCCAGGTGGTACCAGCGCTGCACTCCGTTCTCGAGGCGGAAATAGTGAACCAGGTAAGCGCAAACGAGCGCGAAGAGGAGCGCGGCCAGCGCGAAGGCGGGCCAGATCGGATGAATCGCGATGAATCCGATGATCAGCAACAGATAGGTGGACACGAACAGCGTCACGATCAGGTGGATCAACCGCTCGTGTTGCATGTACCGGAGCTGTCGGTCGTGAAAGTCCTTGAGCTCGACCATTGATACGCCGTCGCCGGGTCGAGCGAGCGCATCGATCACGAAGCGCTCGTGGAATTTCATGTACCGCCACATCGATGTGAGCGAAGCAGAACGCCGAAGACGATGCGTGGCAAGATATCGTTCTCTGCAAGCCCGGCTGAGTCGGTCTCAATGTTTCGCCAACGCCTTTGCGAGCGCCTTCGCAAAGGGTGCTGCTCTGCTTCGAAGATCTGCTTCCGTGAGACGTACTACGGTCCAACCGTGAAACACCAGGGTGTTGTAGCGCGCAACATCGCTGTCCCAGGCCTGGCGCCCAGAATGAAATTGGAAACCCTCGGCCTCGACAATCACCTTGGCGCTGGGCCAAGCAAAGTCAACCGTTCCCAGGGATTGCTCACCTTCAAGCACCATGTATTGGCATCGCGGCCTTGACAAACCAAATCGACGGAAGAGTCTCAGTGCCCGTCGCTCCAGCTCGCTTTGTGCATCTTCGCTCCAAACGCCCTGCTCCAGCAGCCGTGCGGCTTTCCCGGTTCCCGATCGTCCGCGCACCGGCAGATATCGCAAGACCCGCCGAACTTCTGAGACCGAAGCAATCCTCCGCCGAAAACCGTTTTCCATCGCTCTCTGTAGCGTGTCTTCATCGACCACTGCCGCGAGGTCCACCAGCGTGCGCGCCGGCGACGTCACGCCAACCCCATTTCTTCTGCGCTGCGCTTGTCTCGAGATGAACGCCGTTTGATAAGGAACCAGCCACGCAACGCTAGGCCACAGTTGGTATGGGGCGCTCACTTCGATGGCGTCGTGATTCATCTCCTCCAGCTCCCACAGCCGAGCCGCCGTGCGATGCGACAAACAGGCCTCTGCTCCTCCCCACAACCAAGCGCACCACACCTTTTGCATCCAGCTCGGTTCCGCCCAACTCAGCCGCCACACTCCCGCCAGTTCTCGAACCCACTCGCCGGACCGCACGCGCCGACGGACTTGCGACCGTGTGACGCCCAGCTCCTCAAGCTGTGACCAAGAAACCACGCCACACTGCCGCTTGGCGACTTCTTGGATGTCCAAGTCCTTGGTTCTCATTGTGGCGATACATCAACATGCGGATCTGACGCTAACTTTCTGGAAAATTCGGCCATTTTTATACGCTTATTCAAGAAAGCTTGCCGCATCTGCGCGGGCCGTCCTAGTGATTTGCGCGATTCGGGCATGATTGCGGACGGCACGGTGCCTGGCGCGCCGGCACACGGCAGGAACTGCGGCGTTGCAGGAACCGAGAGGTGTGCGGCTCAAACGCGCGTGGGCGTTTCTCGTATCATCTGTTTCGTCAGAGTCATCGCGGTCCATCCGGTGCGGCGCCGAAAACAGGCAGCGGAGAAGAGGTGCACCAACCCGTAGTTTCAACCGCAACCCTTGGTTGAAATCGACTACGACGGAAACTGGAGGCAAGCGTCCAATGCTCGATTCTCAAGACCCAGTGGTGCTGGAGTGGAGGCGAGAGCGCGTGCGCCAGCAAGCTGCGGTGGTCCCGGTTGATGTGCTACGGAGGGAGCCGTGAAAGCCAGTTCGGAGCGGCAGTGACGGTTCGCATCAAGATATGCGGCGTTCGGCGCGCGGTGGACGTATCTGATTGCATCGCTGCGGGCGTGGACGCGATCGGGTTCAACTGTTGGGCCTTGAGCCCGCGTTACCTCGCGCCCGAAGAAGCGGCTCCGCTGGTGGCGAGCTTGCCGGCATCGATCCTCGCCGTCGGCGTGTTCGTCAAGGCCGCGCCGGACGAGGTAGCGCGGGTGGTTCAGGCCGCCGGGTTTCGCGCAATTCAACTGCATGGCGATGAGGATGCGGAGCTGTACGGCGGCATCCCGGCGGAGATCATCCAGGTCATCCGGATGAAGGACGCGGCCGCGCTTCCGACTCGGGCGGCGAGCCGCGTCGTTGGCCGCGTCCTGCTCGACGCGCATGTGGACGGCTACGGAGGGGCAGGCAAGAGCTTCGACTGGAAGTTGGTCGCGGAAGCCAAGCGGCGGTTGCAGCGAGAGGTGATGGTGGGAGGCGGCCTGACCGCGGACAACGTCGCCGAGGCGATCCGGATCGGTCAGCCCTGGGGCGTGGACGTCGCCAGCGGCGTCGAGTCCTCCCCGGGCGTGAAAGATCGTCTCAAGCTGATCGCATTCGTGGCAGCGGTGCGGGCCGCGGACGGAAGCTCCTGACGATGGCAACGGTTGAAACCAATGCGCCGTCGGGCGCTCGGCCGGGCCGCTTCGGCCCCTACGGCGGCCGCTACGTGCCAGAGACTCTGATCCCCGCGTTGGACGACCTGGCGGACGCCTGGGAGCGAGCGCGAAAGGACAAGACCTATCTCGAAGCACTGGCCAACGATTTGCGCGACTTCGCCGGACGACCCACGCCTCTGACGTTCGCCCAGAACCTCACGCACGAGTTCGGTGGCGCGGACATCTGGCTCAAGCGCGAGGACCTCCTTCACACCGGTGCACACAAGCTGAACAACACCTTGGGCCAGGTGCGCCTCGCCCTGCAGATGGGCAAGACCCGGGTGATCGCGGAGACCGGCGCGGGGCAACACGGGGTGGCGACCGCGGTGGCTTGCGCCCGGCTCGGACTGCCCTGCGAGGTGTTCATGGGCAGCGCGGACGTGAAGCGCCAGGCGCCCAACGTGCAGCGGATGAAGCTCTTCGGCGCCGCGGTTCACTCGGTCGAGAGCGGGACGCGAACGCTGAAGGACGCCATGAACGAGGCGATTCGCGATTGGGTCACCAACGTCCGCACCACCTTCTACGTGATCGGCAGCGTCGCCGGTCCGCATCCCTATCCCGCGCTCGTCCGCGATCTGCAGCGGGTGATCGGCGATGAGGCGCGCGAGCAGATCCGATTGCGCCTCGGCCGCCTGCCTGAGGCGGTGATCGCCTGCGTGGGGGGCGGCTCGAACGCGATGGGCATCTTCACCGCGTTCCTCGGCGATGCGAGTGTCCGCCTGGTGGCAGTCGAGGCGGGGGGCCACGGCCTCGCCAGCGGAAAGCACGGCGCCTCGCTGTCCGCCGGCCGGCTCGGAGTGCTGCACGGCTCCGCATCCTTCGTGCTTCAGACGCAGGACGGCCAAATCTCCGAGGCGCATTCAGTCAGCGCCGGCCTCGATTATCCGGGCGTCGGGCCCGAGCTCGCATATCTTCGCGATGCGAACCGCCTCGACGTCCGCACCGCAACCGACGACGAGGCTCTCCAGGCATTCGAGCTGATCTGCCGGGCGGAGGGAATCCTTCCCGCCCTCGAATCTTCTCATGCAATCGCCCGCGCCCGGGACGTCGCGCGCGAGCTGGGCCAAGGCAAGGCCATCCTGGTCAACCTGTCGGGGCGAGGCGACAAGGATCTGGTGCACGCCATCCAGGAGCTCGCCCAGCGCGGTCGTGGACCGGGGACGGAAACTTGAGCCGGATCGACCGCGCCTTCGCCCGAGCCAAAGGCGAGCGCCGTGCTGCGCTGATCACCTACGTCTGCGCCGGCGATCCAACCCTCGACGCGACGGCGAAGATCGTCCCGCTGCTGGAGGAGGCGGGGGCGGATCTGATCGAGCTCGGCATTCCATTCTCCGATCCGATCGCCGACGGGCCGACGATTCAGGCCGCATCTCAGCGCGCACTGGCGAGCGGCACCACGGCCGCCAAGGTGCTCGATCTCGTCCAGTCGCTTCGCCAGGCGGGCGTCCACGCGCCGCTGCTGCTGATGACCTACCTCAATCCGATACTCTCGTTCGGGCTGGACCGCTTCTGCGACCGCGCCGCTGACGCAGGGGTGGACGGATTGCTGGTGCCCGATCTTCCGTTCGACGAAGAGGGTCCGGTCAGCGCTGCAACCAAGCGCCGCCAGCTTGCGCTGGTCCTCTTCGCTGGTCCGACCACCCGCCCGGAGCGGCTGGCGCGCATTGGGCACGCGACGGACGGCTTCCTCTATTTCCTCAGCCTGACTGGAGTGACCGGGAGTCGCGCTGCTCTTCCCGAGGAGCTCCCGGCCCAGCTGGCCGCCGCTCGGGCCGCATCCCGCGCACCGGTGGCAGTGGGCTTTGGGATCTCCACGCCCGACCAGGCTCGGGCGCTCGGCGCGCACGTGGACGGGATCGTCGTCGGCAGCGCGCTGGTGAGCGCCCTTCATCAAGGGAACGGAAATCCTGCGCTCGCCATCAAGCTCGTCGAACAGCTCGCTGCCGCGCTGCGGCCGCAACCGGGTTGATCGATGGCCGAAGGAAAATTTCTCTTCGAGGTGACCGGCGTCTCCAAGAGATACGGTTCGTGCACCGCATTGGAGCCAACGGACCTGCGCATCCCCGGCGGAAAGACGACGGTGCTGATCGGCCAGAGCGGAAGTGGCAAGTCGACGCTGTTGCGATTGATGCTCGGCCTGGTCCAACCCGACAGCGGGCGGGTGTACTTCGATGGCGCCGAGCTGGCCCCGCAGAACCTCCTCGCGCTGCGGCGACGCATGGGCTACGGAATCCAGGGCGGCGGCCTTTTTCCACACCTCACCGCGAGCGGGAACGTGTCGTTGATGGCGCGCTATCTCCGGTGGCCGAGCGAGCGCATCGAGTTGCGGCTTTCCGAGCTCGTCGAGCTGACGCAATTTCCTCGCGACGGGCTGGGCCGCTTTCCGCACGAGCTCTCCGGAGGACAGGCGCAGCGCGTGAGCTTGATGCGAGCGCTGATGCTCGGCCCGGAGGCATTGCTGTTGGACGAGCCACTGGGCGCCCTGGACCCGGTTACCCGCTACGAGCTGCAGGCGGATCTCAAGGCGGTATTCGAAAAGCTGGGCAAGACGGTGGTGCTGGTCACCCATGACATCGGCGAGGCGGCCTTCTTCGGACACCTGCTGGTCGTGCTTCGGCAGGGCCGGATCATCCAGCAGGGCACTATTGAAGAGCTGGTGAGAGCGCCCGCGGATCCGTTCGTCACGCGCTTCATCCGGGCGCAGCGCAACCCGCTGGCCTCGGTCGGTCCTCAGGCGCCATGAGGCGAGCCTGGGTTTGCGCTCTCGTCCTGGCGTCCTGTCGCACCGGAGCGCGAGAGGATTCGGGCGCACCGCGGATCACCGTCGGCTCCAAGAGCTTCACCGAGTCGGTGATCCTCGGCGAGGTGGTCGCGCAGATGGCCAACTGGGCCGGCGCCCGCGTCGACCACCGCCGCGAGCTGGGCGGCACCAAGTTGCTCTGGTCGGCGCTTCTCGCCGGCTACGTGGACGTCTATCCCGAGTACACCGGAACGATCGCACAGGAGATCCTGGGCAAGTCGGGGATCCGCGGTGACGAGGCCATCCGGCAGGCGCTCGCCGAGCGCGGCGTGGTAGTCAGCGCTTCCCTCGGTTTCAACAACACCTACGCGATCGGCATGCGCAGAGCGGTGGCCGACCGCCTCGGGATCCGAACCATCTCCGATCTCGCGCGGCATTCCGAGCTGCGATTCGGCTTCAGCAACGAGTTCATGGACCGGGCGGACGGATGGCCGGCGCTGCGAAACCGATACCACTTGCCGCAGCAGAACGTGAGCGGCGTCGATCACGACGTGGCGTACCGAGGACTGCAGAGCGGGGCGATAGACGCCACCGATCTGTACTCGACCGACGCGGAGATCCGGTACTACCAGCTGCGCGTTCTTGAAGATGACCTGCACGTTTTTCCAGAGTACCGGGCCGTCGTTCTGTACCGGGCGCAGCTGAAGGATCGGGCGCCTGAGGTGCTCCGCGCGCTCTCCAGGCTCGAGGGCGCAATCAGCGAGGACCAGATGATGGCCATGAATGCCCGGGTGAAGCTCGACCGAGTGCCGGAGCCGAGCGTGGCGGCGGATTTTCTCGACGAGAAGCTCGGGGTACACGGAGAGGTCCGCGAGGAGACGCTGGTATCGCGGCTGCTGCGCAACTTGAAAGAGCATCTCTTCCTGGTATCGCTTTCGCTCTTGGCGGCGATCGCCTTCTCGCTGCCGCTCGGCGTCCTGGCGGCTCGCTGGCCGCGGCTGGGGGAGATCGTGCTGGGAGTGGTGGGAATCATCCAGACGATTCCTTCCTTGGCGCTCCTGGTGTTCATGATTCCGCTTCTGGGAATCGGAGCGCGGCCGTCGATCGTCGCGCTGTTCCTCTACAGCCTGCTGCCGATCGTGCGGAACACCTACTCCGGTCTTCGCGGGATTCCGATCGAGATTCGCGAATCTGCCGAGGCGCTCGGCCTGCCGCGGTTCGCGCGCCTGCGGCTGATCGACTTGCCCATCGCCTCCCGGTCGATCCTGGCGGGGATCAAAACGTCCGCGGTGATCAACGTCGGCACCGCCACGCTCGGCGCGTTGATCGGCGCGGGCGGGTTCGGCCAGCCGATTCTCACCGGCATCCGACTCAACGATGTCGGCCTGATCCTGCAGGGCGCGATTCCCGCGGCGGCGCTGGCTCTGCTGGTGCAGGCGGTGTTCGAGGTGGCCGAGCGCGCGCTGGTGCCCCGGGGCCTTCGGTCCACTCCCTCGTCCTGAAGACGAGAGGCCCGCCCGATGCCGGATGCAGTTTCCTCAATTCGCTACCGCAGCGCTATTGGAGGCGGCGCGCTCTTTGCCGCTCTGCTGTTGCGCTCATCGACGGGACTCCTGCTCATCCCGGAGCTCCTCGACCCTTGGCCGCCAGCCGCTGCAGCGCCTCGCGATACGAGTCGATCCCCTTCCCTACGATCTGGGCTTCGGCGATCTCCGCGATCACGCTCACCCGGCGCCACGCTTCGCGAGCGTGGATGTCCGAGAGGTGCACCTCGTACGCGCGCACCTGGACCGCCTCGATCGCATCGCGCAGCGCGTAGGAGTAGTGCGTGAGCGCGGCCGGGTTGATCACCAGCGCCTGCATCCAGCGCCGCTGCGCGTGCAACTGGTCGATCAGCTCCCCCTCGTGATTGCTCTGGAAGATGCGCAGTTGGTGCCCGAGCTCGCGTCCCCACTTCCGGAGCAAGGTGTTCAGCTGCGCGAGCGTCGTTTTGCCGTAGACCTCGGGCTTGCGCTCGCCGAGAAGATTCAAGTTCGGCCCGTGCAGGACGAGGATTCTCATCGCGCCGGGATGTCCCGCTCGGGAAATTCGTCCAGTGCGCGGTCCACGGCCAGCGACAGCAGCTCATCCGAAATCGCGGGCTCCACGTCCGCTTTACCCAGGCCCGCCAGCACCACGAAGCGCACCGCACCGTTGCGAACCTTCTTGTCCCGCCGGATCGCGGCGACCACCGCGTCGTGCGTCGGACGCACCAGAGGCGGAGGGCCGGGAAACCTCGAGAGCAGCGCCAGCGCGCGCGCCGCATCCGCCGCCGAGCAGCGACCGAGCTGGGCCGAAACCTCCAGCGCCACGCGCATCCCGATGACGATCGCCTCCCCGTGCGTGAGCGGCCCATAGCCGGCGGCCGCCTCCAGCGCGTGGCCCACGGTGTGGCCGAAGTTGAGGTTGGCCCGCGGCCCGCGTTCGTGCTCGTCCTCGGAGACGACCCTGGCTTTGATCCGAACCGCGCGCTCGATCACCTCGGTGAGGCGAGACTCGTTCGCGCCGCCGTTCCCGATCATGTCCAGGTCTTGCTCCAATGACTGGACAAACCTCTCGTCCGCGATCAGCGCTGCCTTGACGATCTCGGCCAAGCCGCTCCAACGCTCCCGGGCTGGGAGCGTCGACAGCACGCGCGGATCGCAGATCACCGCGCGCGGCGGATGAAACGAGCCGATCAAATTTTTTCCCAGCGGATGATCGACCGCCACCTTCCCGCCGATGGAAGAATCCACTTGTGCCAGCAAAGTGGTGGGAACGTGCACCAGGCCCATGCCCCGGTGGTACGTCGCGGCCACGAAGCCGGCGAGATCGCCAATCACGCCTCCTCCCAGCGCCACCACGGTGTCCTCGCGGGTAAAGCCTGCTTCGATCAGTTGTCCGTAGATCGGCTCGGCGGCGCGGTACGTCTTGGTGGCCTCGCCGGGCGGCAGCGCGATGGTGGTTACCTGGAAGCCGGCCGCCGAGAGGCTCTCGCGGGCGAACAGTCCCCAGTGCTGGAGGACCGAAGCGTCGGAGATCAGCGCGGCGCGACCGTCCATTCCCAACGAGCGCAGGGATTGGCCCAGCGAGCTGATCAGCCCCGGCCCGAGCAGGACCTCGTAGGTGCTGCGGCCGCCCCGCACCGGAATTCTGGCCGGGGTCGAGCTCAAGCTTCTCCGTCGGGCGCGGCGGCACCCTCGCCTTGCCCGCGGTGCCGGGGCGGCAGCGGTCCTTCCAGCAAGCGCAGCATCCCGACTGCGGCAGTGGCGGCGGCTTCCGCATCGAGGCCCTGGGTCGAAAGGTGCAGATCCGCTCGGGCGTAGAAGCGCTCGCGCGATTCTGCGAGCTTCTTTAGCGCCTCGAGGGGATCGCCTTCCGCCAGAAGCGGGCGGTCCTGGATCGGCCGCTCACTGGCGCGGATTCGGCGAATCAGTTCCTCCGGCTCGGCGTGGAGCGCGAGCACCACGCCGCTTCGGCGGATCAATCGCCATGCCGCCTCGTTCTGGACCGTCCCGCCGCCCAGCGCCACGATTGCCCCCGGCTCCGCCCCCACGTCTGACAGTGCCTTCTTCTCCAGCTCGCGAAAGGCCTGCTCGCCGCTGCGCGCGAAGATCTGCGCGATCGACGCCCCGGCTTGCGACTCGATGCGCCCGTCGAGGTCGACGAAGGGCCGGCCCATCTTCTTCGAGAGCGCCAGGCCCACGGAGGTCTTGCCCGCGGCCATCGGACCCACCAAGAAGATGTTCCCCAGATCAGCCCGGACGGCCACCCGTAGTCGCGCCATCGGCAAGCGGAGCGAGGACAGGGTGTCGCCGCCCAGCGCTTCCAGGACAGCGTCCGCCACAACGAGCGCAACCAGCGACTCGGCGATCACCCCCGCCGCGGGCACCGCGCACGTATCGCTGCGCTCGACGTGAGCGGGCGTCGGCTCGAGCGTGCTGAGGTCCACCGAGGGCAGCGCGGCGGGCACGGTCGACAGCGGCTTCATCGCCGCGCGAATCACCAGGGGCTCGGCATTGGTGATCCCGCCCTCCAGGCCGCCGGCGCGATTGGATGAGCGCCGCAGCTCGCCGCCCGAGATGACAATCGGATCGTGAACTTCGCTGCCGAACCGCCGCGCCGCTTCCCAACCCTCTCCGATTTCCACCGCCTTGATCGCGGGCATGGACATCAGGGCTTGCGCCAGGCGGCCGTCCAGCTTGCGATCCCACTGCACGTGCGAACCCAGGCCCACGGGAACACCGGTCGCCACCACTTCCAGCACGCCGCCCACCGTGTCGCGCCGCTTGCGAGCGTCGTCGATCGCATCCATCAGTCGGCGCGATGATTCCTCGTCCAACGCGCGCGTCTCGGTTTGATCCGCCAGCAGGGCCAGCCCCTCGGCGTCCTCGCGCCACATCTTCGCGGCCATCTGCTCCGGCGCGTGGGACTGCGCCTGGCCAATGGAGCGGACCCACGATCCCACCTGGATGCCCAGATCGCGCAGAAACACCCGAGCCACACCGCCCAGCGCCACGCGGATCGCCGTCTCGCGGGCCGACGCGCGCTCGAGCACATTGCGCAGATCGCCGGCATGCCCGTATTTCAGTCCCCCGGCCAGGTCAGCATGCCCGGGGCGCGGCACGGTGACCGGTCGGGGATCGGGGCCTCCTGGAGCCACCTGCATCCGCGTTGACCAGCTGGCGAAGTCGCGATTGCGGATCAGCAATGCTATCGGCGAGCCGAGCGTGACGCCGAAGCGAACGCCGGAGAGGATCTCCGCGGTGTCCTGCTCGATTTTCATCCGGCCTCCGCGCCCGTAGCCACGCTGTCGCCGCGCGAGATCGCGATCGATGTCCCCGCTCTCCAGCGACAACCCGGCCGGAATGCCCTCGAGAATGCCCACCAGTCCGGGGCCGTGGCTTTCTCCTGCCGTCAGGTACCGCAGCCGGCTCACTGGGTCACCTCAGCCAAGCGATCGTGCAGCCGCGCGGCGATATCCGAGTTCAACTGGTGGCCGGTCCAGAGCTGAAGTTGTTCCAGGGCCTGGTGAACGAGCATCCAGATCCCGTCCACGGTCGTGGCGCCGGCGGCTCGAGCGCGCGCGAGCAGCGCGGTATCCAAAGGCTGGTAGACCATGTCCAGGACCACGTTTCTGCTGGAGAGCGAAATGGCGGGCGGAAGCGGGTCTCCTTCGTTGCCGGCGAGCCCCAGGCTCGTCGCGTTCACAACGATGTCCGCCGGCTCCTGCGCGAGCAGCGGCGAGCTCATCGCCAGCACTTGCAGAGCGCACCCGGCTGGATTCGCCGAGCCCTGGGACGCGTGCGCCATCCCGCTGGTGATCAGGTCCCTGCTCAATCGAAAGGCCCGCTCCGTGCTGCGGTTGGCAATGGTAAGACTGCGAGCGCCGGCCTCCACGGCGCAAAACCCAGCGGCTCGCGCCGCGCCACCGGCACCGAGCAGCAGCACCCTCGCGCCGCCCAACTTCACACCTGCTCCCTCCAGCGCTCGCCGAAAACCGCGAGCATCGGTATTCCATCCGGCGACCTCGTTCGGCGCCTGGTGAGCGAGGCAGTTCACCGCGCCGATCTGGGTCGCGAGCTGGTCCAGGTGATCGACGAAGGGAATCGCCGTTTCCTTGTGCGGGAGCGTGACCGAGACTCCCTCCAGCTCGCCCGAGCGCACCCGCTTGATCGCGCTGGCCAGCTCCGCCGCTGGAACGCGAAGGGCGGTGTAGGCTCCGGCGATGCCCAGCTCTGCGAAGAGCCACTCGAACAGCCGGGGCGAGAGCGAGTGCTCGACCGGGTCTCCAATTACCGCGTACTGGCTCGCTGGCGACACGATTTAACTACTTAGCACGCCGGTTCCCGTCCGGCGCGGCCGGCTGCAGCCAGACCGACCCGGAGGTGAGCCTCGATAGCAGATCGAAGTACCCGGGAAAGGAGATATCCGCCCACTCCGCGCCGTCCACCACGGTCTCGCCGTCCGCCGCGAGCCCGGCCAGGGCGAAGCTCATGGCGATCCGATGGTCGCTCATCGCGTCGATCCGCGCCGCGCGAAGCTTGGTGGGCCCCTGGATCAGCAATCCGTCGGCGAGCTCGCGAACATCGCCGCCCATCGATGCCAAGCCTTTCGCCATCTGCGCGAGGCGGTCGGACTCTTTGAAGCGCAGCTCGCCCGCGCCGCGGATGACCGTGGTTCCCCGCGCCTGCGTGGCGATCACGCTCAGCAGCGGAATCTCGTCCACCAGCGAGGGAATCTCCGGACCCAGGATCTCGGCGCCGCGGAGATCCATTCCACCTCGTGCTCGCAGCGTGGCGACGGGATCGCCGGCGCGCTCGCCCTCGGGCTGCACTTCCACCGCCGCGCCCATCCGCTCGAGGACGCGCAAGAAACCAATCCGGGTTGGATTCACGTCCACGCCGTGCACCTCGATCTCCCCGGAACCGACCACCAACAGCGCGCCGATCAGAAAAGCGGCCGAGGACGGATCGCCGGGAATCTCGAGGGTGGCCGGAACCCGAAGCGCCTGCGCTGGCTCGATGGAGATCGAGCCGTCCCTGGAGATTTCGATCGGAGCTCCGAACGCGCGCAGCATCCGCTCCGTGTGATCTCGCGAAGGTTGCGGCTCGCGCACCGCTGTTCGCCCCCGCGCCCACAGCCCAGCGAGCAGCAGGCAGCTTTTGACCTGGGCGCTCGCCACCTCCAGCTCGTGCCGCTGGCCGACGAGCGGACCCGATTTGTGAAAATGAAGCGGCGCGGTCTCCTCGCCGCGATCGCCGAGCGTTCCCTGCGCGTGTGCGCCCATCCGGCGGAGCGGTTCCAGCACCCGTCGCATCGGACGCCGCCGCAGGCTGGCATCGCCGTCGAGCGTCGATTCCAGCCCCGCCCCCGCGACCGCGCCCGAGAGCAAGCGCATGGTGGTTCCACTGTTCCCGCAATCGAGGGTGCGAGCGGGAGGATGCAGGCCCGACAAACCTCCTCCGCGAACCACGGCATCGGTGCCGGAGGTCTTCAGGTCAGCTCCCAACATCGCGAGGCAATCGCCGGTCGACCGCACGTCGCCGCCCGGGGCCAGATGGGTCAGCCGACAGGAGCCATCCGCCAGCGCGGCGAGGATCAGCGCTCGGTGGGAGATCGATTTATCGCCCGGTGCTACCGCGCTGCCCTGGAGGTGGGACGCTCGACAAACGTGCGCCGATGAAGCTGAGGTCTTCAAGCCAGTGATCGCCCCACCGCCGCAGCAATGGCCTTCACACCGCGAACCAGCTCCTCGAATTCCTTGAAGTCGAGCGATTGGTGTCCATCGGACAGCGCCTTCGCCGGCTGCGGATGGACCTCGATGATCAGGCCGTCGGCCCCCGCCGCCACCGCCGCGCGCGCGACCGAGGCGATCCCGTGCCGGACGCCGATGCCGTGCGACGGATCCGCGATCACCGGCAGGTGCGTGAGTTGCTTGAGGACCGGGATGGCGTTCACGTCGAAGGTGTTGCGCGTCATCGTCTCGAACGTGCGGATCCCGCGCTCGCAGAGGATCACTTCGCGGTTGCCCCGCGAGACGATGTACTCGGCGGCCATCAGGAGCTCGGTCAAAGTGGCGCTCATTCCGCGCTTGAGCAGCACGGGTTTGCGAAGTTGCCCGACCGCCTCCAACAGCGAGAAGTTCTGCATGTTCCGCGCGCCGATCTGCAGCACATCCGCCGTCTCGGCCACCGCCGGAAGCGTCTCGGTATCTTTCACCTCGGTGACGACGGCCAACCCGGTCGTGGCGCGCGCTTCGGCGAGCAGCGAAAGGCCCTCGCTCTTGAGGCCCTGAAAGTCGTACGGCGACGTCCTCGGCTTGAACGCCCCTCCTCGAAGCATTTTGGCACCGGCCCTCTTCACCGCTTCGGCCGCCGCGAGGATCTGCTCGCGCGACTCGACGGAGCACGGTCCTGCGATCATCACCACTTCGCGCCCGCCCACGAGTATTCCGTTTACGTCCACCACAGTGTCGTGCGGCTTCATCTCCCGCGAGACGAGCTTGAAAGGCTTGGAGACCCGAATCGCGTCCTCCACCCCCGCCATCATCTTGAAGGGCTCGGGATCGATCGGTCCTTTGTTCCCGGTGATTCCGATCGCCGTCTGCATCGAACCGGGGATCGGATGCGGAACGAATCCGAGCGAGCGGATGTACGCTTCGACGGCCTCCTGTTGTTCGGCGGTGACGTCGGGCTTGAGGAGAACCAGCATTCGCTTCCTTTCCGGCGATCAACGATAGGCGGGCTGCCGGATCACCTCAATCCTATTCGCGCGGCAGCACAGGCTTGCGTCGCACGATTCCGGACCCTGCCGCACGCCTTCTGGTTTGACGCGCCGGCCATCAGCGCCTCCACCTTAGCGATAGTCGCCGAGATCGCCCGCGATGCCTCGGTCGTAGTCTTCGAGGTAGCTCCAGATGCGAGGGCGCGAGCCGTCGACGTCGGTGAAGCCGTACTCGGTCGCCAGTCGGCCGCAGTCGATCGATCGCTGATTCCACCGCTTCCGTTCTGGATCGCTTGCGAGCGCGACGACGGCGCGTCCGACGTATCGAGGCGACTCCGAAAGCGCAAACGCCGGGGGCGCGACGGGTTCGCCGCGCGCGGCTCGCGTCGGATCGAGGGCGTCGCGCCAGCGCGGCTCGGTCACGCCGAAGTTGTCCAGCATCCTCTCCGAGCGCAGCCAGCCGGGTGTGATGGCGACGGCCGACGCGCCGTGCGGCGCCAGCTCGTGCCCTTGTGAGAAGGCGAGCCGGTTCACGGCGGTCTTGGCGAGGTCATAGAACACGGAGAGTCGATATCGTGACGCGTTGTAGTCGCTCGTCCGGCACCCCGCGTCGCACCGGCGACGACTGCCACCCGCCCGCGCAGCGCATCTTTATCCGGCGACCAGTCCACCGCGAGGCATCGTGGGTTAGGCCGCGTCCGCGCGGCGCCCCGTTCCCGGCGCATTGGCCAAAACCCGGAACTCGCGGGTGATGTCGCTCAAGCGAACGCCGGCCACGGCTTCACGCAGATTCGGTTCCTTGCCGCTCGCCCGGACGGTGCGCCACCGGTTGACCAGGGCCCGGCCCAAAGCAAACCCAAAGAACAGGACGAACCCGCCCGGCACGATCAGAACGATCGCCAGCCAGACTGCTCGAAGCCAAATTGCCACCGCGCGCCTCCCTGCTCGGATGACTCCAATGCAGACCGCGTGCCCAGGTTTCGTCCAATCGCATTCTCAGTCATTATGGAGCCTTGGACAGAGCGTCCGTCGCAAGTGGTGTCGAATTTTCGGCGGCCCTGCCCCGGCGTCTGGCGTTTTTGCCACGATGCGGGCCGCGCCGCCGATTAAGGTCGAGCTCAGATGACTGAAAAAGCAGTCCAGGTTTCCAAACTTGTTCTCGACAGCGTAGAGGACGCGGCCTCCCGTCTTGAAAGCGTCGGCTACCTGACTTCGCCTGAGATCGCGACCGCGGCCTTCCTAGCGGATCGGATGGAGAAACCGGTGCTGGTCGAGGGTCCTGCCGGAGTGGGCAAGACCGAGTTCGCCCGGTCGCTGGCGAAGGCGCTGGGGCGAGAGCTGATCCGCCTCCAGTGCTACGAAGGGCTGGACGAAGCCAAGGCGCTCTACGAGTGGGAGTACGCCAAGCAGCTGCTCTATACGCAGCTGCTCAAGGATAAGATCGGCGAGATGGTGGCCGGCGCCGGCTCGCTGTCGGAGGCAGCTGAGCGGATCGCCTCCGGCGACGCGGTCTTTTTCTCCGAGCGCTTCTTGTTGCCGCGCCCGATCTTGCGCGCGCAGCTTTCAGAAACACCCGCCCTGCTGCTGGTGGACGAGATCGACAAGGCGGACCCGGAGTTCGAGGCATTTCTGCTCGAAGTGTTGGCCGACAACGCGGTGACCATTCCCGAGCTGGGAACGTTCCGCGCAAGACACATCCCCCGCGTGGTGCTCACGTCCAACAACGCGCGCGAGCTGTCCGATGCCCTGAAGCGGCGTTGCCTGCACTTGTACATCGACTTTCCTACCCGCGAGCGAGAGCTGAGGATCGTCCGGACGCGCCTGCCGCAGATCTCGCACAAGCTGGCCGAGCAGGTGGTGGACGCGATCGGCAAGATTCGCTCACTCGATTTGAAGAAGCCACCCTCCATCAGCGAGACCCTCGACTGGGCCCAAAGCCTGGCGCTGCTCAACGCGGATGTCTTGTCGCCCAAGCTCGTTGCCTCCACTTTGAACCTGGTGCTCAAGCACGAGGGCGATATCGAAAAGGCAAGGGGCCACCTGGCCAACATCGCCCAGGCGTGAACGCGACCCTCAACTATGGGCAGGGCGTCTCGACTGCTTTCATTTCCTATTCGGACGGAGAAGGAGCTGGAGGTCATCTCATCTCGCGTCGGCGAGGATTGTGCCCGGCGAATTGCGGCCCTGGCGCACTCTGCATCGGATCCGGACGCCATGGTGGCTGCGTTTGCGCGGGTGAGCGAAGCTCTGACGGCGGTCCGACCGGATCAGCGGCTGCTCGACTCGCTCGCCGGCTTGTTCGAGGCGAGCGATTTTTTGCCCCGCTTGGTGGCGACCCGGCCAGGGCTCTTGGCCTGGCTGTCCGGCTGTCGGACTCTGACACGTGAAAAGACGCTCGAGCATTTCGCTCGGGAAGCAAGCGCGGCCGTCCGCGGCGCCCGGGACAAGGCAGAGCTGTATCGGCGGCTGCGACGGTACAAGTACCGCGAGCTGCTGCGGCTGATGACCCGGGACGTGGTCGGCCGGGTCTCGATGGAGCAGCTCGGCCAGGAGATGGCGAGCCTGGGCGCCGCGCTGATCCGGGCCGCGCTGGGCTCGACGGAACGAGGCCTGGTGGCGCGTTTCGGTGCGCCCAATCCGCCCGGGTTCAGCGTTCTGGGCTTGGGCAAGCTCGGAGGAGCGGACCTCAATTTCAGCTCCGACATCGACCTGGTGTACCTCTACCGCGCTGACGGCCAGACCACCGGTGGACCGGAGGGTCAGCTGCTCAACGTGCAGTTCTTCACGAAGCTGGGCGAGGGGCTCACGCAGGCCTTGAGCGCGAATACGTCGGACGGTTTCTGCTTCCGCGTCGATCTCAATCTCCGTCCCCAGGGCCGCAGCGGAGCGATCGCGTTGTCTCTGCCATCGATGATCGCGTATTACGAAACGTTTGGCCGCACCTGGGAGCGCGCCGCGTTGCTCAAGGCGCGGGTGGTCGCTGGCGACGAGGCGCTCGGGGCCGAGCTGTTGGAGTCTCTGACGCCGTTTGTCTGGCGGCGCGGGCAGGACCTGGCGGTGGTCAACGAGCTGCGGGAGCTGAAGGCACAGATCGACCTGCGCGGCAAAGCGAGTGCGGAGGACGTGAAGCTCGGCCCGGGTGGAATTCGCGAGGTCGAGTTCTTTGTCAGTGCGCTGCAGCTGCTCCACGGCGGACGCAGGCCGGCGCTCCGGGAGCTCAACAGCCTTCGGGCGCTGCGAAAGCTGGAGCAGGAAGGGCTGGTCGCATCGCCGGACGCGGACGCGCTGGAGGAGGCCTATCTGGTGTTGAGGCGGGTGGAGAACCGCCTGCAGATGGTGGACGAGCGCCAGACGCACGGGCTTCCCTCAGGCGAGCGCGAGCAGGCGCGCCTCGCGAAGTCTTTGGGATTTCAGACCTGGGGCGAGCTGGCGTTCGAGCTTTCGCGCCATCGCCGCTTCGTCCAGGACGCCTTCGCCACGCTGCTGGGGCGAACGGCGCGCGACGAGGCACCGGACGAACCGATGCTCTCGCTGGCGCTCGACCTGGAGGCACCGCCGCCTGAGCGCCGCCGAGCGCTCGAGAAGCTCGGCTTCGCGCTGCCGGACCGAGCGCTGGCAGCGCTGGGGCGCCTAGCGAAGATCCGCGAGTCGTTCTTCGAGCCCGGACCGGCCGGGCCCTCCCTGCAGGCGGTGAAGCTGCTGTCCGAGGTAGCACGAACCCCCGATCCGGATCAGGCGCTGCTGCACTTCTCGGAATTCATCGCCCACCTGAGCGCGCCGCACAGCTACCTGACGTTCCTCGCCAGCGCGCCACAGGTCTCGCGCCGTTTGCTGAACCTCTTTGGCCAGAGCGATTTCCTCTCGCGATATTTTCTTGGCCACCCGGAGCTCTTGGACCTGCTCGTCCAGATCGGATCCGACGACGGGCGCAAGGATTCCGCGCGGATTCGACGCGAGCTGGCGATGCGGTTGCAGCGGCAATCGGAACCGGAGGAGCGGCTCTCGACGATGCGCCGCTTCAAGAACGAAGAGGTGCTGCGGATCGGTTCAAGCGAGATCTCCGGCGAGCTGTCGGTGACCGAGGTGGCGCAGCAGCTGACGTCCGTCGCCGAGGCGATCCTCGACGAAGCCCTCCTGCTGGCGCAAAACGAGCAGCGCGAGCGCCACGGGGAGCCGCGCGGCGGCGATCGCCTGGCCACACTGGCGGTAATCGGGTTGGGCAAGCTCGGCGGACAGGAGTTGGGCTATCAGTCGGACCTGGATCTGATCTTCGTCTACAGCGGCGCCGGCGACGAGGAGACCAGCGGGGGCACCCGAGGCCGGATCACCCACCATGAGTACTTCGCCAAGCTCGCCCAGCGGCTGCTCAATCAGATGACGATGAAGCTCCGAGAGGGCTCGCTCTACGCCATCGACGCCCGCTTGCGTCCCTCCGGAAACAAAGGAGCGCTGGTGGTGAGCCAGCAAGCCTTCCGCGAGCACCACGAGCGCCGCGCCCAGCTCTGGGAGCGCCAGGCGCTGATCAAAGCGCGCGGGGTGGCCGGCGATGCGGCCCTGCTGGCGCGATTGCAATCCGAGGTGATTCAGCCTCTGGTCTACGAGCGCGCGCTCCCCGAGGGAGCGGCGATGGAGATCCACCGGATGCGGCTGAGGATGGAGCGCGAGATCGCGCGCGAGAGCGACGAGCAGCTCAATCCCAAGACCGGACATGGGGGACTGGTGGACGTAGAATTCGCCACTCAGTATTTGCAGCTGCTCCACGGTGCGCGGTCTGTCTCCGTGCGCGGGCCCAATACGTTGCAGGCCTTGGCTGCGCTTCAGGCAGAAGGTCTGGTGAGCCGCTCGGACGCGGACCTTTTGATGGAGGCATACGTCTTCCACCGACGGGTGGAGAACCGCCTGCGCCTTCTGCACGGATTCTCGCTGGCCCATTTGCCCACCTCGGGGCGGCCGCTGGCGATGCTCGCGCGCAGGCTTGGATACCTCGGCGGCGATCCCGGGGCGCAGTTTTTGGCCGACTATCGGGCCTACACGGACCGAGTTCGCGCGGTGTATGCTCGAACCCTCCACCTGACGCGCGAATGAGCAGTTGAGACGTGGCGACAAACGATTCCCCTACAGTCCTGATCGTCGACGATGATCGCGCCGTGCAGCGGCTCTTGGCCGACGCGTTGGCCAAGCAGGGTTTCGCCGTGGCGGTCGAGCGCGACGGCGAGTGGGCGGTGGACACCTTCAACAAGAGGCAGGTGGACGCGATCCTGCTCGACCTACTGCTCCCGGCGATCAACGGCTACGAGGTGGCGCGGATCATCCGCTCTACCCCGCGCGGCCGGAGCACGCCGATCATCATGATCTCCGGCGTGTACCGCAGCGCGGTGCATCAGCGGGAGGCGGTGGAGAAGCACGGCGCAATCGCGTTTCTGGAAAAACCGATTCGACTCTCGACGCTGTACGAAACCCTTCGCTCGGCGCTGGGCGATCGTTATCCGCGAACGCCCGAATCTGCAGCGCACTCCCCATCCGACGGAGAGAAGGCCGAGAAGCTCGCCGACCCGCAGGCCCAGGAAGAGGTTGGATTGGTCGAGCAGCACAGCCGCGCCAGCCCACCGCTTCAGGGCGTGCGCGGAGATTTCCGGCAGCGCCCTTTCCCGGAGGTGCTCTCAGAAATTTTTCAATGGAAGGGGACCGGGGCCCTGCTGCTGCGCCGAGACAAGATCAAGAAGATCGTCTACTTCAAGGATGGCCAGCCCAGGTCGATCAAGAGCAATCTCCTCTCGGAGTGCTTGGGCTGGGTGATGGTCCGCGAGCGGATCATTTCCGAGGCGGAGTGCGAAGAATCGATCCGACGAATGAAGGCCTCCGGGCGGCGCCAAGGGGCCGTGCTGATCGAGATGGGATCGATCAGCCCTCACAACCTCGCCTATGCGCTCAACCTTCAATTGCGGATCAAGCTCTTCGAGGTTTTTGCCTGGGAGATGGGGGAGTACCAGTTCAACCCCAGGATCAACCCGCCCCCGGAGACGATCAGCCTGGAGATGTCCACCGCGGCGGTGATCTACGAAGGCGTGCGGCGCCATTTCGACGTCGAACGGATGCGCAAGCTGCTGGGCTCGGCGGATGAGCTGTTCGTCCAGCGGTCCCGCGGCGTCGCTGCCGATCTGAACTCGGAGCTGGGGGAGGAGGAGCTGCAGCTGCTCCAGGCGATCGATGGAGTGAGGACGGTCGCCGACCTGCGCGCCTTGGAATTGCTTTCTCCGCTGGACACCGACCGATTCGTCTACGCGCTGAGCTGCGCCGGCCTCTTGTACCTGACTCCGGATCCGACCGCGGTCAGCCGCGAGCCGGCCCCACCATTCGCCAACCGCGCGGGCCCGACCGGCACTTCGCCCGCCTCGGGTGCGGATGCGCCGCTTGTGGATCCGGCGGACCTTCCCACCGAGGTGAAGGGCGACTGGGAAAACCACGTGGGCGAGATCGGACTGGCCGAGGCCAAGTTCCAGCTGGGTGAAGAGCTGCTTCGCGAGCGCCAGTACCGGGCGGCGCACCAGTTGTTCCGGGAGGCGGTGGAGATCTACGGCCAGGCGGGACAGTTTCACGCCTACCTGGGATGGACCCGGTTCCAGATGGAGCCTGACGACCCCGCTTCGGTCGAGTCCGCGTTGAGCTCGCTGGAAAAAGCCATCAGCCTCAACCCCACGGTGGACAGGAGTTACTTGTTCTCCGGATACATCTACAAAGCGGTCGGGAAGCTGGACCAGGCGGAGGTCAGCTTCGAGAAAGCGGTCCAATGCAATCCGGACTGCACCGAAGCCCTGAATGAGCTCAAGGCGCTCGGCCAGAGCCGGCGATGAGCGACCGCGAGGCGGGAAAATCGCGCTTTGACTTGCGATGAAGCGGCCGGGTAAAAGCGCCAGTCCTCCTGCCCCAAAGGTGCGCGCCATGAGTTCGACTTCGTCCGAGGTTCTTCGCGCAGACAAGATCTGGCTCGATGGCAAGCTGATCAAGTGGGACGAAGGCCACGTGCATCTGATGACCCACGCGCTGCACTATGGGCTGGGCGTCTTCGAAGGCATCCGCGCTTATCGGACCAAGGACGGCCGGCTGGCGGTCTTCCGGCTCCGCGATCACATTCGCCGGCTCTACGACTCGGCTCACATCTGCCTGCTCAAGCTGCCCTACTCGGAGGACGCGCTGGCCGAGGCCTGTCTCGAGTTGCTTCGGGCCCAGCGGGATCGATTCGCCGAGACCGGCGCCTACCTTCGGCCAATCGCCTTCATGGGGGACGGCGCGATGGGGCTGGGTGCGGTCAACCCGACCCGCATGGCGATCACCGCCTGGGACTGGGGCGCGTATCTGGGCGAGAAGGGAATGAAGGAGGGGATTCGAGCCAAGGTCAGCTCGTTCACCCGCATGCACGTCAACGTGAACATGGTGCGCGGGAAGATCACTGGGCAGTATGTGAATTCCATCCTGGCCAAGAGGGAAGCCGTCCTCGCCGGGTACGACGAGGCGATTCTCCTGGACATCTCCGGCTTCGTCGCCGAGGCCTCGGGCGAGAACTTGTTCTGCGTCGGCCGAAACGGAACGATTCGCACGCCGCCGCTCTCCTCGCCGATCCTGGCTGGGATCACCCGCGACTCGATCATCAAGATCCTGCGGGACAGCGGCCGAGAGGTGAATGAGGTGACCTTCACGCGCGATGCGCTGTACATCTCCGAGGAGGTATTCTTCACCGGCACCGCCGCCGAGGTGACCCCGGTTCGCGAGGTGGACAACCGCCAGGTGGGAACCGGCAAACCGGGAGCGGTCACCCGCTTTGCACAAGACGCCTACTTCAAGGCTGTGCGGGGTCACGAGCCGCGGTACGCACCGTGGTTGACCTATCTGTGAGCCCCGGGGCGCCGATGCGGTTTCACCCACCGGGCGAGCTGCGCCGGCGATTGCTTGCCCTCGATGTTCGAAACTCCTACCATCCGCGCGTCATTGACCGGTTGATAGTGACTCATTTATGAGTTCACGAGCAGAGGTGAGTTCTCGGTCCGCAGGAGCCGCAACGTTCGTGAAGGAACGCTATCAAGAGATCGACGACAAGAACGAGGACCTGCGCGACTATCTCGCCACGTATCGCGAGAAGGGCCAGGAGTTCCTCGAGCGATACGAGATGTCCTGGATCTACCACGACAGCGCGCTGGAGGGCGTGGTCTACAGCCCGCAAGAGCTCGACGCGGCCTTGCACGGAGGCAGCGCCAAGCCCGCGGAAGCATCGCTGATGCCGCTGATCCTGGAGATCCGCAATCACAAGGCGGTGGTGGATTACGTCCGCGAGGAGGCGCGCACCGGCACCAAGAAGTCCGCGCAAATCACGCTGACCGAGATCAAGCGCATGCACGATCTCTTCTCGGGAAATACCCCGGAGGCGCAGGCCGCTCGCGCTCTCACCGAGAGGCGGGAGCGGACGGAGAAGGAGCTGGCCAAGGAAAAGGAGAAGGGCGGCTACCGCAAGGACATGCCGTTGCACCGCACCTATTTCCACGACATCGCTCCGCCGGTGAAGATCCCGGCGCTGCTGGAGAAGCTGGTGGACTTCACCGCCAGCGCGGAATTCCGAGAGCTGCACCCCATCGAGCAAGCGGCGACGGTGCAGCACCAGTTCCTCCACATCTTTCCGTTCACCGAGCACAGCGGAAAGATCGGCCGGATGTGCTCGAACCTGATCTTGCTGCGGCACCATTACCTGCCCTGCGTGATCCATTCCATCGACCGACAGAAGTACTACGAGTCGTTCCGCGGCCCGGTGAGCACCTTCCGGCCGATCCTGGTCGACGCCATGGACAACTCGCTCGACAACGCCCTGAAGTACTTCCGGGACCTGTCGCGGCGCTACCGGGCGATCAACTAGCTTGCTGATCGGCGCACACGTTTCTGTGGCGGGGGGCGTCAGTCGCGCGTTCGAGCGCGCCCGCGGGTACCGCGCCAAGAGCCTGCAGATTTTCACCCGGACTGCCCGCGGCTGGAGCTCCGCTCCGCTGGCGGAGGAGGAGCGTCGGGCGTTTCGCGTCGAAGCGCGGCGAACCGGCCTCCCCTCCATCGCCCATGGCAGCTACCTGGTGAACCTGGGATCGGAGGAGCCGGTCCTGCGGGAGCGATCGATCGCCTCGATGATCGACGAGCTCACCCGCTGCGAGCGACTGGGCGTATCGCAACTGGTGGTTCATCCCGGCGGGCACCTTGACGAGGCGCGCGGACTGAAGCTGATCGCCGCGGGGCTTGACGAGGTTCACGCGGCGACGCCTCGATTCCGCTCCCGCATCGCGCTGGAGGTGACCGCGGGCCAGGGCAGCTCGCTGGGATGGAAGTTCGAGCACCTGGCGGAGGTCCTGAGCTTGGTCAAGCGACCCGATCGCCTGGGCGTCTGCCTGGATACCTGCCATCTGTTCGCCGCCGGCTATGACATCTCGACACGAAGAGGTTACGAGCAGGTGATGAGCGGCTTGGAGGCGTTGATTGGATTGAAGCGGGTGACTGCATTCCACCTCAACGATTGCAAGAAGCCGCTCGGATGCCGGGTCGACCGGCACGAGGAGATCGGCAAGGGAACGCTCGGGCTGACCGCGTTCCGCTGCCTGGTGCGCGATCCTCGTTTTCGCGAGTGCGTGGCGGTGCTCGAAACGCCGTTTCCCGAGCGATATGGCAAGGCGATCCGATTGCTGGAATCGCTCGGCAGCTAAGGCAGGCCATGTCTCCCAGTTCTTCCAGCGACAAATTGGTTTTCGACCGCGCCAATGGACAGGGTTTGGGGCGAGTAGGCCAGCTCACTGCCCGGGCAAAGCTGGAGCGGCTGTCCAAGACCACGAAAGGAAAGCGCGCGCCGCTGGTGCTCACCCACGATAACCCGGACCCCGACTCCATCGCCTCGGCGGTGGCTCTGGCCTACCTCTTCGAGCGTCGGTTCGGAATGGAGCCGCGCGTCGGCTACGGCGGAATCATCGGTCGGGCGGAGAACATCGCGTTCGTCAAGGTGCTGCACCTGCCCGTCTGGCCGGTCTCGCAAATCGTATTCGACGAGCACGATCTGGTGGCGCTGGTCGATACCCAGCCTTCGGTGCGAAATCACTCCCTACCCGCGCGGATTGCACCGGATGTGGTGATCGATCATCACCCGCTGCGCGACGAGACGCTGGGAGCTCCCTTTGCCGACGTGGGCGGCGACTACGGCGCGACCTCCACCATGCTGGTAGAGTACCTGCGCGCCGCGCGCATCGAGCCGTCTTCCGAGATCGCCACCGCCCTCTTCTACGGCATCAAGGCAGACACCCGCGACCTGGGGCGGGAGACGACCGCCACCGACGTGGACAGTTACTTGTGGCTCTTTCCGCGCAGCGACAAGATTCTGCTGGCGCAAATCGAGCATCCGGAATTGCCGTCGCAGTACTTTCGCCTGTACCACAAAGCGATCGAGCGGGCGAAAGTGTTCGGCACCGCGATCGTCACGGACCTGGGCGAGGTCTACTCACCGGACATGGTGGCCGAAGTCGCCGAACGGATGATGTTCCTGGAGGGGATGAAGTGGTCGCTCGCCTACGGGACCTACCGCAGCCAGCTCTATTTGTCGCTGCGAACGAATGACCGGCGGATGAACGCCGGCCGGATGATCCGCGAGCTGCTCGAGGACCGGGGTGGCTCGGCGGGCGGTCACGGGAGCATGGCCGGAGCGCGGTTCCCGCTGACCGGAAACCGCGCCCAGCGCAACGCGGTGAAGCGGGAAGTGGTGCGCAGGTTGCTGGAAGGTTTCGGCGTCCACCACGAACGCCCCGTCCCGCTGCTGACCGCCAGCGGATCGCCGTCGTGATCTACTGGGACCACAACGCCAGCACGCCGCTGCGAGCCGAGATCGCCGCGGAGCTGGCGCGGAACGTCACTGCCGCCGCAGCCGCGCCCGGCAATGCGTCCAGCGTCCACCGCGGTGGGAGAGAGTGGCGAACCCGGCTCGACGCAGCTCGGGCGCGCGTGGCCAAGGTGCTCGGCTGCGATGCGCGCGAGCTCTGCTTCACCGGATCGGGCTCTGAGGCGGACGCGCTGGCCCTCAAGGGTGCCTTTCTGGGCAGGAAGGAGGTAACGCGCCGGCGCATCGTCACCTCGCAGATCGAGCATCCGGCTCTGCTCGCCGCGGCCGCACAGCTGGAGGCGAGCGGGGCGATCGTGATCCGCGTTCCGCCGCGTCCCGACGGACAAGTGAGCCTGGAACAGTTCGCCTCCAAGCTCACCGGCGAGGTCTCCGTGTGCTCCCTGATGTGGGCGAACAATGAAACCGGTGTTCTTCAGCCGGTGGCGGAGCTGGCCCGGTTGTGCCGCCAGCGCCAGATCGTGCTCCACGTGGACGCGGTCCAAGCGGCGGGCAAGGTCCCCGTCAGCCTGCGCGAGGTGGATGCGGACCTGCTCTCGATCTCCGCGCACAAGTTCTACGGGCCCCCCGGCGTCGGCGTGCTGGTGGTCCGGCGCGGCGTCGACGTGCAGGCGCTCACGCCCGGCCACCAGGAATGGGGCCGACGCGGAGGAACCCAGAACGTCCTGTTTGCCGAAGCGCTCGCCGGCGCCTTGGAGTTCTCGGCCAAAGAGTTGGAGCTCGAGGCCGGCAGGCTGCGCTCGCTGCGCGACCGCTTCGAGCGCGAGGTTCGCTCCCGCATCCCGAACGTGCGGGTGAACGGAGGCGCCGCGCCCCGCGTGCCGAACACCAGCAGCCTGGAATTCGTGGATGCAGACGGCGAGGCGCTGCTGATCGCGCTGGATCTGGAAGGCATCTGCGCTTCCTCCGGGGCCGCTTGCGCCTCCGGCTCCCTTTCGCCCTCCCATGTGCTCACCGCGATGGGGTTGACCTCCGCGCAAGCGCACAGCTCGCTGCGCTTCTCGCTGGGAGCGGCCTCCTCGGAGGCGGAGGTGGACCGGGTGCTCGAGGCCCTGGAAAAGCACGTTCCCAGGGCGCGAGAGGCGGCTTTGACCGCCTGAGCTCTTGTCAGGTGCGCTTATCCGCAGACCGAAACAACCCGCGCACCACGGAGGCGATCGCCAACGGAGTTCCGATCCGCTCGTCGCAGTGCGGTGCCAAGGCGCGCGAAAACTCCAAGGCGGATTGGAAGCGGCCCTCCATCGGCACAGCGAAACCGCGCTCGATCACGTGCTCCAGCGCCAGCGGCACGTCGGGACGCAGCTGTCGAACGGGCCGGTGAGCGCGCTTGCGCATCGCCGCCGTCACCTGCGCGGGGTTGTCGCCGTCGTAGGGCCGCTCCAGCGTGAGCAGCTCGTAGAGCGTGACATTGGCTGCCCAGAGGTCGACGGCAGGAGTGACTTTGCCGTCGAACAGCTCGGGCGAAAGATAGTAGGGCTTGCCTTGGATGCTGGCTTCGCCTGCGCTCGCGGTCCTGGCGCGCGCCACGCCGAAATCGCCGAGCTTGGTCTCGCCGTCTCTGGAGATGAACAGGTTCGAGGGCGAGACGTCGCAGTGGACGACGCCCAGAGGTTTGCCGGATGGCCCTCGCGCGGAGTGGGCGTAGGCCAGAGCCTCCAACAGAACCTTCACCAGGTAGACGGCAAAATCCACCGGCAGGTGGATCCCCTTGCTCTTGCAGCGCCGCAGGATGCGACCCAGGTCCGAGCCTTCCACCAGCTCCATGGCGATGAAATAGATCTCCTGGATCACTCCCACCTCGAACACCTTCACGATGTTCGGATGATCGAGAAGCCTGGAGAGGTCTGCCTCGCTCGTGAATTGGTCTACGCACTCCGGCTTCTTGGCCAGCTCCGGAGCAAGCCGCTTGATCGCCACCTGCCAACCGGCGCGGGGTCCGGAGAGGACGCGCGCTCGAAAAACTTCAGCCATGCCACCCTTGCCCAGCAGGGAAAGAATTTCGTAATTCCCAAATTGGTGGCGCGGTTTCTCGGGTGGGTCAGCGGTCACGGATCGCCGGTCACGCTGCTCGCGTCCCTTTCTTCACTTGTTGCAAACGCGATCATACGAAGCGAGCGCAATGCTGTAAACGCGCGGGATGTCTTGACCGCAGCGGACAGGATCCTTATGCTTGGGTGCGTCCATTGTAGAAATTCTTAAGAAAGTCAACAACTTAAGAGCATAGTCGGAGATTCTTGGTCTGTCCCCTGCGGGGCGCGTGATGAGCAGCAGAAATTCGAACCGATATGTCCATCTCGGGAGCCGCTTTGGTGGCCATGAGCAAGCCCTCCCCACCCGGGAGAGGGAAGCCTACGGCGATCCAACATTGGTTCCCACCTGCTTGACGGGTTCAATGGACGCTGCGCACACGGCCTCCCATGCGGGGGACTTTTTTTTCGCGCGCTAGGTTGAGTGGGCCCCACGAGAAGATGGCAAGCGAAGGAGTGAACCCGAAAGTGGCGCTGAGGGAAGAGCTGACTGCGAAACGGCGCGCGATGACGCTCGAGGTCATCGATGCGCGTGGGCTGAAGGTCCAGTCGCGATTTCTGGCGACACCGTACTACTCGGAAGCGAAGACGCTGGCGCTCTACGCTCCAATCCGCGGCGAGGTTCCCACCGGGGACATCCTCAGCGCGGCGCTCGCCGACGGCAAGACCGTCTGTTACCCGCTTTCGCACGTGCGCGGACGCATCCTCTCCTTCCGGACGATCGTGGCGGAGACGGAGCTGGAGCCAGGGCGGCTGGGTGTTCGGGAGCCGACCTCGAGCGCGGATCTGATTCCAGTCGATCACATCGATGTGTTCGTGGTCCCCGGCCTGGGTTTCAGCCGCGATGGGAAACGGCTCGGGCGAGGCGGCGGATACTATGACGCCACGCTCAAAGCCGGAGCGGATCACAGCCGACGGGTGGGCCTCGCCTTCTACGAGCAAGTGCTCGCGGATATCCCGGTGACACCCGAAGATGTGCCGATGGACTTGATCGTCACCGAGCTGGAGACTTTCAAGGGGCTCTACCGGGATCCGCACTTCCTCGATTCGTGAAGATTCTCTTCATGGGGGATGTGGTGGGAAGGCCCGGGCTGCTCGCGGTCCGCTCCCTGCTTCCCAAGCTGATCGGCAAACATCAGGTGGATCTGGCGATCGCCAATGCGGAGAACTCGGAGGGCGGCGCCGGAGTGTCTGCGGAGAGCGCCGAGGCGCTGCTCGCCTCGGAGGTGAACCTGCTCACCTCGGGGAATCACATCTGGAGCAAGCGGCAGATCATTCCCTGGATGGAACAGCATCCTGATCTCCTGCTTCGGCCGGCGAATTATCCGCCCGGCGCGCCAGGCAAAGGCCACACCGTGGTGACCACTTCGGATGGTCGCAAGCTGGGGGTGATCAACCTGGAGGGTCGGGTGTTCATGAAGAACCTCGATGACCCCTTCCGGCTTGCGCTCGAGCTGATCAGCGAGCTGAAGAAGCAAACGCCCTGCATTCTGGTGGACATGCACTGCGAAGCCACCAGCGAGAAGAACGCTATGGGCGCCTATCTCGACGGGAAAGTCTCGGCGGTGTTGGGAACTCACACCCACGTGCAGACCGCCGACGAGCGCATCCTGCCGGGAGGAACCGCGTTCATCACCGACGTGGGAATGGTGGGCCCACTTGATTCGGTGATTGGCATCCGCAAGGAACTCTCGATCGAGAGGTTCCTCACGCAGCGTCCCTCGGGATTCGACGTGGCCAAGAACCTGGTGTACCTCCAGGGCGTGGTGGTGGAGATCGACGATGCGACGGGGCGGGCGCATCGGATCGAGCGCGTCCGGCAGCATTTACCCGGCACCTAAGGCGCCTTTTAGAAGTAGTCTGCAGCCGCGATGAATCGCGACGAGTTGCGACGCGCCACGCCCGAGGAGCAATACGAGGAGATCACCCGCGGCAGCGTGGACCTCCACGTGCCCGAAGAGCTCCGCGCCAAGCTGCGCCGCTCCTACGAGACCGGGAAGCCGCTGTTGGTGAAGACCGGTTTCGATCCCAGCCGCCCCGATCTGCACCTGGGTCACTCGCTGGTGCTGACGCGGATGCGCCGGTTCCAGGAGTTCGGGCATGAGGTGGTCTTCCTGATCGGCGACTTCACCGGGCTGATCGGCGATCCCAGCGGAAAGAACGTCACCCGGCCCGCGCTCACCCGCGAGGAGATCGCCGCCAACGCGGAGACCTACAAGGAGCAGGTGTTCAAGGTGCTCGATCCGGCGGCGACCCGGGTGCGGTTCAACTCCGAATGGCTTTCGCCCCTCGGAGCGGAAGGACTGCTGCGCCTGGCGGCGCGCTACCCCGTGGCCCGGATGCTCGAGCGCGACGACTTCAAGAAACGGTTTCGCGAAGGTCGGTCGATCGCCATCCACGAGTTCCTCTACCCGCTGCTCCAGGGTTACGACTCGGTGGCGCTCAAAGCCGACGTGGAGCTGGGCTCGACCGATCAGCTGTTCAACCTGCTGATCGGCCGGCACCTGATGCGCGAGTACCAGCTGGAGCCGCAGGTGATCATGACCGGCCCGATCCTGGAAGGGCTGGATGCGAAGCTGGTCGATGGCCAGATCGTCGGCGAGAAAATGTCCAAGAGCCTGGACAACTACGTGGGGATCAGCGAGCCAGCCGATCAGATTTTCGGCAAGCTGATGTCCATCACCGACGATCTGATGTGGCGTTACTACGAGCTGCTCTCAAGCAAGACTCTGAAGGAAGTGGGCGCGCTGAAAGAGAAGGTTCAATCCGGACAGCTCAATCCAAGGGACGCCAAGGCGGAATTCGCAAAGGAGATGGTGGCGCGCTTCTGGGACCAGCAGTCGGCGCGGAACGCCGCCGAAAACTTCCAGCGCCGTTTCAGCAGGAAGGAGCTGCGGCCGGAAGAGCTGCCCGCGGTTGAATTCTCTCTTGGCGCTGAGCCCAAGGTGTTTCTCACCAAAGTGATCGCGGATGCCAAGCTGGCCAGCTCCGGCACCGAGGCGCGGCGGTTGATCGTTCAGGGCGGCATCAAGGTGAACCAGCAGAAGGTGAGCGACCCCAAGACGCAGCTCGGGCCGGGCGAGTACGTGATCCAGGTGGGAAAGCTGAAGGCGGCCCGGGTCCGGGTGACGTAGCCCTCTGGCCTCAGTGGATTCGAATGTCGGGCGCGATCGCCCAGGGCTTCAATGTCTCCCACTCCGAGACAGCCTGGCCCAGCAGCCGCTCTACCGTCTGACGCCCGAGCAGCAGCTGCACCATCGGGAATTCCCCCTCGCTCAGCAGCTCCAAAAGTCCCTTTCGCTGTGGGAATCGCCGCAGTCGCACCTTGGCATCCGGCGGCAGCTTCGCCTTCTGCCTGGCGATCCCCACCGCCGTGTCGACCCCGCCCAACTCGTCCACCAGTTTTCGTTCCTTGGCCTGTGCGCCCGTCCAGACTCGACCGTGCGCCAGGGGCTCCACCGTTTCGAAGCTCATTCCCCGGCCTTCGGCCGCCCGGCGGACGAAGTCGTTGTACACCGCGTTCATCCAGGCTTTGACGAGCTGGGCCTGATGCGCATCCAGCGAATGAAAGAAGCTCATCAGGTCCGCGTTGGCGCCCACCTTGGCCGTATCCACATTGACGCCGGCCCAGGAGAACAACCCGCGCAGGTTGAATTTGCCGAAGACCACGCCGATCGAGCCGGTGATGGTGGAGGGCTGAGCCACGATCGCGTCCGCCCCCATGCTGATCCAGTAGCCGCCCGAGCCAGCCACATCGCCCATCGACACCACCACCGGCTTCTTCTTGCGGGCGTCCTGGACCGCGCGCCAGACGAAGTCCGAGCCCACCGCCGATCCGCCCGGGCTGTTCACGCGCAGGATGATCGCCTTGACGGAATTGTCCTCTGCGGCGTCGCGGATGGTCTTGGCCAGCTTGGGGCCCACGATTCCGCCCTCGGTAAACGGGCTGGAGTTGGATTTGGCCGAGGAGGTGATGGCGCCATTGCCGAAGATGATGGCGAAGTTCTCGCCAGCTTGCGGCTCCTCTGCGGCGGACAGGTATCTGCGCGCGAGCACTCGCCCGCTCTTGCTGGTGTCGGTACCCGCGGCCTTGCGCATCGAGGTTTCCACGTCTTCGGAGTAACCGAGCGCGTCCACCAGCTTCGCATCGAGGCCCTCCTGGGCGGTGAGGCCACCTTTGTCGAAGAGGGCGCGAAGCGGCTCGACGCCCACTCCCCGGCGATCGGCGACCTCCTGAAGAAAGCGCGAGTAGAAATCGTTGAGCATCGAGTTGATCCACTCGCGCATCGGCCTGGACATCTCGTAGTTGATGAATGGCTCGGCGGCGCTCTTGTACTCCTTGAACTGGAAGAACTGCGGCTCCACGTGGAGCTTGTCGAGCGTACCGCGGAAGAAGGTGACCTCGGCCTCGAGCCCGTTGAGGAGCAACCCCGATTCGGGAGAAAGAGTGACCCGGTCAGCAGCGGTTGCCAGCAGGTAGTCCTTCTCTTCTACGAAGTCACCCACCAACACCGCCTGCACCGGCTTCTTGGCGTCCCGAAGTCGACCGATCAGCCCCCGCGCTTCTTCGACGGAAGCGAAGCCGCTTCCGATCGGGCCGACCTCCAGGAGAACGCCGGCGATGCGCTCGTCCTTGGCGGCGGCTTCCACCAGACGCCGGAGCTCATGGAGCGAAACGAACCCTCCACCGCCTCCGCTGGTGAGGAACGAAAAGGGACTCTCCGAAGGAGCATCTTCGATATCCCCCTCGAACCTGATCACCAGCACCGAGCCGCGCTTCACCTCGGGCGCAGAGATGAAGGTGAAAGCCAGCCCGACCAGCACGAAGAATCCGAGCCCCAGCACGCCTCCAATCACCACCACCCAGATGATCCAACGTCGTTTGCGGGAAGCGTTAGCGGGCGTCACGGCGACTCCTCCTGGTCAAGGGCGCTGGTACCTTAACCAACCGCGGCCGATTATTCGCCCATTTCAGTGGAGCAGAAGGTTCGCCGCCGACGTTCGGATCATCACCTTTGTCGATCGGCCTTCTGCCGCAGGCCCACGACGTAGACTTCGGTGCTCGCTCCTCGCGTGGCTTGAGGGCGAACGATCTTCACCTCTTCATATTCGGCTCGGACCTGATGCCGGAACTCCTCGAAATCGCCGCCCATGAAGAGCTTGGCTACGAAGTGCGAGCCCGCCGCTCCTCTCAGGCGAGCGATTTCCAGCGCTGTGCGGGCAAGGCGAAGGCTTCGCGCTTCATCGGTCGCTTTGATGCCGCTGGTCTTAGGCGCCATGTCCGAAACCACGACGTCGAAGGCCCCGGCGTGGGCCGCTCGAAGCTGAGCGTCGAAATCATCCGCCAGTACATCGAGCACCAGCGTGATCACCTGCGCCTTGGGAATGGGTCGGATGGGCACGAGATCGACCCCCACGGCCGTTCCGGTTGGACCGACTTCGTCTGCGATCACCTGCAGGAATCCGCCCGGCGCAGCGCCCAGGTCCAAGACGCGCGCGCCCCTTTTCAAGATGCCAAAGCGCCGAGCGATCTCTTCCATCTTGAAAGCCGATCGCGCGCGAAGGCCCATGTCCTTTGCCTTGCGGAAATAGTGGTCCTTGGGCCTGTAAGGCTTGCTCATCTAAAAGCTGGTCACTACCATCGGGACACGCCTCCGGGAAGTCGAGCACTGACACCTTGAGTCGGAGGAGCGGAGGTCGGAGCACGTGCGCAGTCTGGTCGTCGCACTCACCATCTGCGCCCTCTCTGCAACCGGTGCGGTTGCCTCGCATCGCAAGTCGTTGCAGCTGCGCACCGAGGCCAGATGGCTGATGATCCGGGGCGACGCGCAGGCGGCGGAATATGCCGCGACGCTCGACAGCTCCATGGCCGAGACGCAGCTGTTGACCTTCGAGCAGCGCCGGGTGGTGCTCGAGCAAGCCCATCGCTGGCAACGAATCCAGATGTTGCTGGTGCTGGTGAGCGTGGTGGCGGCGATCTCCAGCTACGTGTTCTACCTGTTGCACCGGCTTCGCCGGCAGCTTTCGGAAGCAGAGCCGGTGGGAAGCGACGCGGGCCAAGGTGCGAGCGCTTCCGCTTCGACCGCGCCCAGGCCGCCGTGAATGCTTTTCCGGCCGTTCGCATTTTCCGATATATTTCCGTCCATGGCTGGATGCGCGCGGTGCGGTCGCACCCTGGAGATCATCGGCAATCAGGTCGGTCGGCGAGATACCTGCCCCGGCTGCGGGGGAGATCTCCACTCTTGCCGCAACTGCCGGCATTTCGATCTGGGTGCCGCCAAGCAGTGCAAAGAGCCCTACGCCGATGTGCCTGACGACAAGGACGACGCTAACTTCTGCGAGTTCTTCCAGATCGGCGAAGGCGGCTTCTCCGCTCAGGAGAGCCACAGCGCGATGCTGGCTGCCGCGGAGAGCCTGTTCCGCAAGAAGTAGCGCTCACAACCCCGACAGCTTGGAGATGATCTCCTTCATGATCTCCGAGGTGCCGCCCCCAATGGTAATCAGCCGCACGTCTCGCCACGCCCGCGCGATGTGCGTCTCCTCGATGTAGCCCATTCCGCCGAAGAACTGCTGGCAGTCGTAGGCAACCTTTTGAGCGAGATCGCCAGCGAACAGCTTGGCCATGGAGATCTCGCGCACCGGCTTTTCCTTCCGGTTGAACAGGTCCACCGCGTGGTAGGTGAGCCGCTTGGCGGCTTCGATCGCGGTCATGTGCTCGACGAACTTGTGGCGCCACACCTGGAACTGGATGATCGGGCGCCCGAAGGCTTCCCGCTCGCGGCCGTAGCGGATCGACTCGTCCACCATCCGCTCCATTCCAGAAACGGTGATGATCGTCCCCACCAGGCGCTCGCCCTGAAAGTTGGACATGATGTGGTAAAAGCCTTCGTTCTCCTCGCCGAGCAGGAACCGAGCCGGGATGCGGCAATTGTCAAAGAAGAGGATCGCCGTGTCCGACGACAGATTGCCCACCTTGTCCAGCTTCTTGGAAACGGAGAAGCCCTTCACATCGGTTGGAAAGGTGACCAGCGAGATGCCTCCGTAACCCGGACCGCCGGTGCGCACGGCCAGGGTGATGAAGTCCGCCCGGGTGCCGTTGGTGATCCACATCTTCGATCCATTGATCACGTACTCGGCGCCCTCGCGGCGGGCGGTGGTCTTGATGCTGGCGACGTCCGAGCCGCAGCCGGGCTCGCTGATTCCCAGAGCGGCGATCTTCTCCCCCGAAATCGCGGGGCGCAGGAACTCCTCCTTCTGCTCCTCGGTTCCGATCTCGCCGATGATCGGCGTCGCGATCTCGCTCTGCACCAGGATGGCCATGTTGACGCCCGCGTTTCGACTGTAGGTGAGCTCCTCGCAAAACGCCGTGACGTACCAATAGTCCAGGCCGCTGCCGCCGTACTTGGGGTCATGGCTGATTCCCAGGAAGCCCAGCTCGCCGCATTTGGTGAACACCTCGCGTGGGAAGATCCCCGCTCGGTCCCATTCCAGCGCGTGGGGAGCAAGCTCCTTTTCGGCGAACGCGCGCACCGTCTTGCGAAAGGCTTCGTGCTCCTCGGTGAACGGATTGAGCATGGCGGCGGCTCCCTTGAGCAGACTGATTTGAGAGTCAATACCAGGCGCCGGCCACAGCACAAGGGCCGCTTTCCGATTTCGCCGCACGCCCCGAGCCAGGTCGACGGGCTTGGGACGACGCCGGGACTGCACTTCGTGCTGGTCCCCGGAGATGTCGACGGCCTCGGCGTGGCCCCTCGACTTCGCTTCGCTACGCTCGGGGCGAGCGGAGGGCGTGGCCCCTCGACTTCGCTTCGCTACGCTCGGGGCGAGCGGAGGGCGTGGCCCCTCGACTTCGCTTCGCTACGCTCGGGGCGAGCGGAGGGCGCGGCCCCTCGACTTCACTTCGTTACGCTCGGCGCGAGCGGGCTCATCCGCCCTCGCTTTCCCACTGGGCACCCGTGCTCTGCGAGAGCTCCTCGATCTCCGCCGCCGTGAAGCCGGCTTCGCGCAAGATCTCACGGCTGTGCTGGCCCAGGCGGGGAGGCGGTCGAACGGAGAGGGGTCCGAGATTGAGGGGCGTCCGAAGATGCGTGAGCGAGACTCCTCGTTCCTCGTCTTTGGCTTGGACGAACAATTGGCGAGCGCCCAGCTGCGGATCCGAAAAGATCTCCGCTCCCTCCAGAACTGGCTCGACGCACACGTCCAACCCGGCAAAGAACGCCACCCAGTGCTGCAGCGGCTTCTCACCGAAGATGCGCGTGAGCTCGGCGCGAGCTTTCTGGTCTCCGGGGCCTGCGTCGTAAGCAACCTCGAAGAGATCCGGCCTGCCCAGTCGTTTGCACAGGCCCGAAAAGAACTTCGGCTCCAGCGCCCCGACCGAGAGGTATCGACCGTCGGAGGTGCGGTACACGTTGTAGCAGGCGTATCCGCCGTTGAGCGGCTGGTTCCCGCGGGTGAGCGCCCCTTCTCCAGACAGCAGCGCGGCGGCGGCATGCATGTGCAAGAAAGCCAGCGCACCTTCGGTCATCGAGACATCCAGGTGCCGACCTCGCCCGGTTCGCTCGCGCTCGTGCAGCGCCGTCAAAATACCGACCAGCGCAAAGAGGCTTCCTCCGCCGACGTCTGCGATCTGCACGCCCGGCATGGCCGGCGGTCCGTCCCTCTCCCCGCCGTAACCAAGCACGCCCGCGCGCGCGATGTAGTTGAGGTCGTGGCCCGCCTTGAGTCGGTCCGGTCCGGTCTGGCCGTAGCCGGAGATCGAGCAGTAGACCAGCCGCGGATTTTCCTCCGACAATTCCTGATAGGAGAGGCCAAGGCGTTCCATCGCGCCCGGCCGAAAGCTCTCGACCAGAACGTCGTAGCCGCGCGCCAGCCGCCGAAAAGCCTGGGCGCCGCTGGCCGATTTCAGGTCGAGGGTCAAGGAGCGCTTGTTGCGATTGAGGCTGTAGAACAGAGCGCTCTCATTTCCGATCCAGGGCGGCATCTGACGGACTGGATCGCCCCCACCCAGCTCCTCGACCTTGTCCACCGTTGCGCCGAAATCGGCCAGCACGAGGGTGGCATAGGGGCCGGGCAGCAGCCTCGACAAATCGAGCACCTTGATGTCGGTCAAGGGAAGGTCCGTCGCCGCGGGCATAGGCCAACCTCAAACAGAACGGCAGCAGCGGCGCGACGGCATCGCGCTTCGTGCCAACGGGGACGTGGGCGTCAGGAGAGGAGCTTGCCGAGCTTCATTGCCAGGCCCATGTCCATCGGCTTGAACTTGAGCTTGCCCTGCATCGCCGCCATTTGCGCGTTCAATTGCTTCTGGCGGATCTTGACGAAATCTTGATCGCTGACGGTGATGGTCATCTTCGGCGTGCCCTCGGCGCCGCTGCGTACCCAATCCGCATTCTTGGTAAGGTCCATCGTCCAGGTGCCGCCCTGGTCGCCGGTGATGTTGAAGTGAATGATCGCGTTGATGTCCTTCGCCAGCTCCGGCCTGCTCTTGAGCAGGTTAGGGATCTCATTTTCCAGGATCGTCTTCGCCGTCATGTCCGCCATCGGTCGTCCTCTCTCACCCACTGGAGGCTGATTGCTGAATCAAGCTCGAGCGGACCGTAGCGATGGTGGGCTTGCCGCGTCAAGCTCCGCGGGAGCTACTGAGTGGTCCCGTTGGCTCCGCGCGGAAATAGGGAGGACTGGACCAGCGCGAGCAGCTCGCTCAGCTCGAAGGGCTTGGCCAGGTAGCCAAGCGCCCCCAGCTCGCGCGCCTTGCACCCCACGTTTCGATCCGCGCTCAGAACGATGACCGGGATCTTCGCCCAGTCGCTGCGGAGGTGGAGCCGCTCGGCGAACTCCCAACCGTCCATCACCGGCATCATCAGATCCAGCAGGATCAGGTTGGGCGCATCAGAGGCCAGACACTCGAGCGCTTCCTGCCCGTTGCGCGCCTGGCGAATTGCGAACCCTTCCCCCTCCAGGATCTCCGATAGCGCCTCGAGGATGTCGGGGTCGTCATCGACAACCAGAACCCTGGGCGGTGCGCGCTGTTGGTCAGAGGAAATCAGTTTCAGGCTCCCGTCGGCATTCAGTTCGATCAAAATGCTCGCGGAACGCAAGCCGATTTTCCAAGAAAGGTTGATCCTTGGCTGCCTGCCGACCTGGCAATTCGTCGCTCAATGAACACTGAAGTACCTCCGGTGGAAATCTGCTAGGGGTGAGCAGTTGTGACCCAAGGATGATGACCGGATGTCGGAGCCCTTCGATTCCATTCCCGGAGCTCATGATCTGGCCGCCGTGATTTTGGAAAGCGTCCCTCGCCCGTTGGCCGTTTTTTCCGACCGCGGCTCGCTGGTGCTCGCCAATCGACACTTCATCCAGGCCGTCGGGGTCGAGCCCAAACCGGGCGAATCGCGCAGCTCCATCCTGCTGCGGGCGTTTGGCCGCGAGTCGACCGGTGGAGAAGCAGTCCGCCGCAATGATCAAGTGTTCCGTTGCCGGGTAGAGATGGTTTCGTCAGGTGCGAGCATTCTGTGGCTGGACCCCGAGCATCAGGAGGGCCGCGGCCCGCGCCACAGTGCCTTTCTCTCCATCGCCTCGCACGACATCCGCGCGCCGCTGGCAAACACGCGTTCCTACGCATCGCTGCTGCTCACGCCGAAAATGGAGCTAAACGAGCGCGCGCGTCACTGCGTGCAAGTGATACGCCGCAATGCAGATCGCGCCCTGGGGTTGCTGCAGGAATTTCTCGACGCGTGCTTGGACGAGATCGGCGCGCTCGATCTGGATCGCTCGATGGAGGATGTGCTTGCAGTGATTGGCGAATGCCTGGAAGGGACCCGGGCCGCGGCAGAAGAAAAGGGCGTCCATATCTCGGCTCAGCTTCCCGCGACGCTTCCACCCGCTTCCATCGACCGGGCTCGGTTCGCGCACGCGGTCAGTGCGTTCCTCGCCGAGGGCATCGCACGCGCTTCCGGGGGCCAGGTGGTCCGTTTCGAGGTGCAGGGCCGGCCGGGCGAGCTTCATGTCTCAGTCGGCGACAGCGCGCAGATGGAGCCAGGGAGCGAGCGGACGCTGTTCGACCGGGAGGCGCGCGCCATTGCCGAGGGAAGGCTGGGCGAGGGTTTCCGGCTCGGCTTGGCAAAGGCCGAGATTGAAGCGCACGGAGGCCGAGTCGGGGCGGGCATCGGCGCCGAGGGCGCCACGTTGTTTTTCACCCTTCCGGTGAAGCGGTGTTAGGGTGGCGAGAATATTTGGTTGACTGGCGTAGTTGTCGACCAGCCGCTATGCTTGGCTTCCGCATAGGTTAGGAGAGTTTCATCATGTTTGGCCTGAGACTTCCCGAGCTGCTCATCATTCTGGCCTTGTTCGTTCTCTTGTTTGGCGCCACGAAGCTTCCGCAGCTTGGCTCGTCACTGGGCCAGGCGATAAAGAACTTCAAGCGCGGGTTTGGCGAGGGCTCGGACGAAGGCCCCGAAGCGAACAACAAGAAGGATGTCTCCACCCTGCCCGGTGGCAGCGCCGGCGACAGCAAGGCAGCCGCCGGCAAGGTTGGTTCGCGAGAAGCTTGACCCTCAGTCAACCGTCTCGCCGTCGTAGAGGCTGTCCAGCATCGATTTGTACTTCTGGGTGGTCACCTTCCGCTTCACCTTGAGCGTTGGGGTGAGCTCGCCGGATTCCTGGGTGAACTCGCGATCAACGATGCCAAACCGCTTCAAGGTGCTATACGGGGGCTGCTCGGAATTCACCTGATCGACGATGGATTGCACCGCAGCCCGAATCTCGTCGCGCTTGCTCATCTCCGCGTAGCTCAGGCCGCTGACGCCCTTGTCCGCCAGCAGCTTTCGCGCCGGCTCTTCGCTGATGCAGATCAGCACCACCAGGTACTTTCTCTTGTCGCCGTGGACCATGGCCTGGCTGATCAGCGGGAAGGTCTTCAGCAGGTTCTCCAGATTTTGCGGGGCGACATTCTTGCCTCCGGCGGTGACGATGATGTCCTTCTTCCGGTCGGTAATCCGAAGAAAGCCGTCGGAATCCAGCTCGCCGATGTCGCCGCTGTGGAACCAGCCGTCGGGCTCGAGGACTTCCGCGGTGGCTGCGGGATTCTTGAAATACCCCTTCATCACCCCGCCGCCGCGCACCAGGATCTCTCCGTCCGATGCGATCCGGATCTCGGTCCCGGGAACCGGCGGCCCGACGGTGCCGATCTTGATCTTGTCCGGCAGGTTGACCGTGGTAGCAGCCGAGGTCTCCGTCAGGCCGTAGCCCTCTAGAACCTTGAAGCCGAGCAGGTCGAAGAAATAGGCGATCTTTCGCGACAGCGGCGCGCCGCCGGAAATGAACAGGCGTAGGTTGCCGCCCAACTTCTGGTTCAGCGTGTCGGTGACCTTGCTGAAGACCAGCTTCCTGGCCAGGGCGAAGCCCAGCGAATTGTATTCCCGCCCGCGGTTCCTGGCCTCCGCGTACTCGTCGAAGAGCTTCATCGCCCAGCGGAAGAGCTTCCCCTTCACGCCAGGCGCCGCAGTTCCGTTGGCCACCACGCCGTTGTAGACCTTCTCGAATACTCGAGGCACCGACGGAAGAATGCTGGGCTTGGTCTCCACCAGATTGCCGAGCAGCTTGTCGACGGACTCGGCGAAGATCATCCGAAATCCCATCCCCAGCCAGGATGCTTTGACCACCTGGGCAAAGGAGTGCGCCAGCGGGAGAAAGAGCATCACCGAATCACCAGGCAACATCAGGGAGATCTGCGTGGTGGCGTTCGCTTCGTAGCTCCAGTTCCCATGGGTCAGGATCACGCCCTTGGGATCGCCGGTGGTGCCCGAGGTGTAGATGAAGCAGCTGGGATCGTCCTCTTTGATCTGCGCCGCGCGAGCCTCGAATGCGCCGGGGGAAGCCGCCTGCGCGGCCTCGCCCTGACGGACCAGATCCGCGAGGCTCCCCTCGCGATCCCCGAACACCGCTCCCTCGAACACGATCACTTTGCGCACCGACGGGCAATCGGTGATCCGCTGTCGCACGCGCGACAGGCGCCCCGCCTGCTTCGCGTCCGCCTCGTCGCTGTCGACGAACAGCAGCACCGACTCCGAATTGTTCAGGATGTATCGGCACTCGTCCGGCGTGTTCGAGGAGTAGATGGGAACGGTGATCGCTCGCGCCGCGGCGATTCCCAGATCGCAAATGATCCACTGCAGGCCGGTGGCGGCGAACAGGGCGACCCGATCACCCGGCTTGATTCCCCAGGCGATCAGCCCCGCCGAGACTTTCTTCACGTCCTCCAGGATTGCGCCCCAGGTCACATCGACCCAGCTGCCGCCGCGTTTGTGCGTGGCTGCGACTTTGGCGCTTTCCTTCGCCCGCCGCTGAAGCAACTGCACCAAGTTCTCGGTTGCCCGCGATTGCACGACCTGCTTCTCGGCTCTCATTTGAGCTCCTCCCGGCTGGTCGAGTCCGTCTGACGCGCCGCGGGTTCCAGACGCGCCTGAGCGATCGCCCGCAGCAGTCCCGCAGCCCGCCGCTTGGGCGGCAAGGCCGGCATGGACGCTGAACCGCGGAACGAACGAACCAAAGACAGCCGCATCACGCGGCGGGGCTTACCACGCGCATTCGGTGAGCGGCAACCCAAGGCTTGCGAGCCGATTGCTGACCTGCAGAGATCTCGGCCGTGGCCAACACGCTAGGCGGCGTCGGCGACGGTGGTCTCCTCGTCCTGGTTGAATGCGGAGAGATACCGCGCCAGGAACATCTTGGTCTTCAGCTCCACCTGGCGGACGCGCTCGCGCGAGACGCCCCAGCGCTGCCCAAGCTCTTCCAGGGTGCGCGGTTTGTCCTGCGTCAGCCGCTCCTGGAGAATCGCCCATCCGAGATCGCCGATCCGCTTGCGCACCCGCGCGAGCGCTTCCTGAACCTCGGTGTCCTTCTCTTGCGCAATAAAGTGATCTTGCGGGCTCGGCCCGTTGTCCTCGAGTCGCTCCAAGTAGGTGGTATCTGCGTCGTCGTCGATCGCTGCGTCGAGCGAGAAATCGACCATGCTCTGCCGCTCGGACTCGCCGCCGCGAACCTGGCTGCGATTGTCCTTGAGGTAGCGCGTGATATACGCGCGAATCCACCACACCGCGTAGGTCGCAAACCGGACGTTCTTCTTCGGATCGAAGTGCTCGATCGCCTTCATCAAACCGATGTTGCCCTCCTGGATCAGGTCATCCAGACGGGCTCCGCGATTTGCGAACTTCTTGGCGATCGCCACCACGAACGCGAGATTCGACACCGCGAGCGTCCTGCGCGCTTCCTCGTCGCCCTTCCGGGCGCGGCGAGAGAGCTCGTACTCCTGCTCGCGGGTGAGCTGCGGATTGTCTCCCAAGCGGCGCAGGTACTGCGACAACCCTTCGTCGTATTTAACCCTTGCCGCCATCTAACTGGCTCCTTCTTTCATGTCTGACCCAATAGACGCGGAACAGGGCAAAGGGTTTCACATTCCAACCGAAAACTGCCGCCGCGCTCCGCGCAAACACCTGCTCCAAGGACGCATGGCAAAGCTCACCATTGCGCAGAGCCCACTGAGTTCTGGTTAGACGGGCGGGCGTACCGAAATTCAGCTGCTTAGCCGGGAAAAATCTTCCCCGGATTCAAAATGCCTGATGGATCGAAGAAGTCTTTTAGACGCCGCTGCAGCTCGATCAGCTCGGACGTTTGCTCCAAAGCAAGAAAATCGCGCTTCGCAAAGCCGACGCCGTGTTCACCGGTGATAGTTCCTCCCAGCTCCACGGTCAAACGAAGCATCCGCTCCACCGCAGCGTCGACTTTCGGTCGCTCGTGGGGGCCGTCGAAGAGGATGTTGACGTGCAAGTTGCCATCGCCGGCGTGCCCGTAGGTGGCGATGGTCAACCCCATCTCGGCACCGAGGCTCTTCAGCCGAGCGATCGTCTCCGCGATTTTCGAGCGCGGAATCGCGATGTCCTCCGAAATTTTGAATGGCTTGACGGCTCTCAGCGCCGTGGAGAGGACGCGTCGCGCCGCCCAGATTTTTTCGCGCTCATCTCCGTCTTGTGGAACCAGCGTCTGGACTGCCCCGTGTTCCTCGCAGACCTGCCCGAGCGCCGCCAGCTCGGCGAAGCAACTTTCGTCCTGGTTGCCGTCCACCTCGGCGATCACCGCCGCGCCAATCCCCTTCGGCAGGCGCAACGCACGACCCTCCAATGCGCCAATGGATACGTCGTCGAGCAGCTCGAGCGCTCGCGGAAGGATGCCCGCGGCCAGCACCGCAGAGATGGCTGCGCTCGCCTCCACGACCGAGCGAAAGAGCACCAGCGCGGTTCTTACCACTCTCGGAAGCGGGATCAGCTGAACGGTGACCTCGGTGGCAACCCCGAGCGTCCCCTCGGATCCAACGAACAGCCCCACCAGGTCGTATCCCGCGACCCCTTTGATGGTCCGCCGGCCCACGCGAAGCACCTTGCCGTCGGGGAGCACCCATTCCAAGCCGATCACGTAGTCGCGCGTGACGCCGTACTTCAGTGCGCGCGGACCGCCTGCGTTTTCGGCCACGTTCCCGCCCAGCGTACAAAACTCCAGCGAGTTTGGGTCGGGAGGGTAGAACAGCCCCTTGGCTTCCACCGCCTTCATCAAATCGCCGGTGATTACCCCTGGCTCGGCCACGGCGATCAGATCCTCGACCGATATGGACTTGATCCGGTTCATCCGCTCCAGGCTCATGGCGATGCCGCCGAAGAGCGGAAGCGAGCCTCCGCTTTTGCCGCTGCGTGCTGCGCAGGGCGTGACCGGGATCGAGAGCGCCTGGCACACGGAGAAGACGGTCGAGACTTGCTGCCCGCTGGTGGGAAAGACCACCAGATCGGGGGGAAACTCTCCGCTGTCGGATTCATCTCGGCTGTACGCCTGCAGCTGGTCCGGTTCCGCCACCACTTGAGACGGGGAAAGCAAGCTCTCCAGCCGCCGGCGCGCCGCCGACAGCCGCTCCCGGTCGACATTCGCCGCCGTCGGCGAGCTCATCCGAACACCTCCACCAAGCTCCCGTTGATCGCCGCCGGCGACTCGGCACAGAGGAATCGCACCACCGTGGCAACGTCCTCTGCCGACATCTTCGGCGCCCAACCGGAGCCCTTGAGCATCTGCGTGTCCACGCTGCCCGGGAGCACGGCGGTGACCGTCACACCCGTTCCCTCCAGTTCAGCTGCCACCGATTTGGTCAGCCCGTTGAGCCCCCACTTGGAGGCGCAGTAGGCCGACTGGAGCGGCGTACCTGTCGTGGCGCTGATCGAGGAGATATTGACGATCCGTCCCCAGCCCCGTTTCACCATCCCGGGAACCACCCTGCGCGTCAGGTAGAAGGGACCGGCCAGGTTGACCGCCATCACGCGCTCGAAATCGGCGTCGGCCGTATCCGCCACCGGCGCTCGATGGACGATGCCCGCGCTGTTCACGAGAATATCGATCCGTTCGAACGCCTCGAGCGCCTGCCGCGTCAGCTCGTCCACTTCGATGGATTTCGCCACGTCGCAGGCGACCCCGATGGCGCGGCGTTTGAGCGCCGTCACCTCGCGGCAGGTCGCCTGCGCCCCTTGGGCATGCCGAGCGGCAACCACCAGATCCGCGCCCGCGCCCGCGAGCGCCAGCGCCACGGCCCGTCCGATGCCTCGCGAGGCGCCGGTGACCAGCGCCACCTTGCCAGAGAGCGCGCTCATCAGGGCCTGGTCCCGATGCGCGCCCACAGCTCCTGGCGAAGCGCGCGGTCGCGGCGGAGCAGTCCCTCGTATGCTTCGGTGTGCGCCTTCGCCCTGTGCTGGCGCTGCCCACGAAGCCGCAGACAGGTGTGTTCCGCCTGCACGATGCACGCTGTCGCCGGGCTGCCGAGGACGCGTGCCATCGCCACTGCCACGTTGCGAACCAGCTCCTCTTGCAGGATCAACCGATGCGCATAGCAATCCATCAGCGCAGAGAGGCGGCCGAACCCCACCACGCTTTCCCCGGGGACGTACGCCAGATGCGCGAGCCCGTAGTAGGGCAGCAGATGGTGAGGGCACATCGAGTGGAACTGAAGATCGGTGAGGACCACCAGCTCTCCCGCCGAGTCCGAGGGCGCCGGGTAAGTCTCCCCCAGTGCTTCCTCCGGAGTCTGTCCATAGCCATCCAGGAACTCGGTGATCCAGGCCTCAGCCACTCTCTGGGGCGTCTGCCGGAAATTCGGGCCCGACACCGCGACGCCCGCCGCTCCCAGAAACGCTGCGATGGCGCGCTCCATCGCGCGTCGATCGGGCGAGAAGGCCCGCTCGCGCCTGGCTATTCCCGGCCGTAGCTGACGCAGTACTCGGGGGTTTCCCACAACCGAAGCTCCTTCAGTCCTTCAATTTGGGGTTGGAGGTGGTTCCACATCCAGGCCACTACGTTCTCCGCGGTGGGGTTCTCCATCAAGTCGTTGAGGTTGAGGTGATCGCAGTGGATCAGCACCGACTCCCAGACTTTCTTTCGGATCTCCTCGAAGTCGCGGATCATCCCATCGCGGGGATCCGGCCGGCCCTCCACCGTGACCCGCAACAAGTAGTTGTGACCGTGCATGCGCGAGCACGGCCCGTTGTAGAACGGCAGGAGATGAGCCGCGCTGAAATTAAAGTCGACCGACAGCTGCATGCGCATCGTACGTCCTTCCGCGCGCGCCTGGGATTGCCGAAGCGATACGCGCGCTCGATTGCTCCACCGGGCCATCTCCGGCCAGGGCCAGGAGGTACAGGTTTAACAGGAACGCGCGAGGGTGCAATGGGGCGGCGCCGTTTGCTCCGACGCCGGCTCGACGGTAGATCAGCGCCGATGATCAAAATTTGCCCGCGCTGTCGCCGGACGTTCTCGGGTGGAACGACCTGCCTGCGCTGCCAACCCGAGGTCGCCTTGCTGGACGTGGCCGAACCCGCGGTCCGGCGCGCCTTCCTGCGAGGCGATGGCGAGCTGCGCACCACCATCCGCACCTACTACGGAGCGCGAAGTGCGATGCTGCTGCAGTTCGTCGGTATCCTGTTTGGACTGGCGGCCGGCTTCGCGCTGGTGCGCAAAGCGTTCTCGCTCGTTGGTTGGCCTCGATGGTCGCTCACCTTCGCCGCCGCATTGGCCGCCATGGTCATTCCCCTGGCGACGGCGTTCATAGGCGCATCGGTCGTACACAGATTCTCGCGGTCGTGCCGCAACAGGCCACTGCGCGCCGCGGATATCCGCGTCGTCCGCAGAGGAGAGGACAGCGACTGAGAACGAGCGGTTGACGTTTGACCAGGGTCGATGCGCAGGCGATGATCATTTGCCAATGGCCCAATCACCCGGTCCGCTGCCGAAGCAGCCGCCGCAGATCCCCGAAAGCGCCGCCGAGAAACAACCCGCTCCAGCCCTTCAGGCGGTGCCGGCGCCGTCCGCGAACTGGCCTTGCTTCATCCCGCCGCTCGACCAGGGAATGCGGGTGGTGACCGGAGCCCAACCGCCGCCGCCCGAGCTTCGCGAGGCGACGGGCGCTTTTCTCGGCTCACTCTCCTTCGTTGAAACAGCGGCCCTGCATGAGGCGGCGCCCAACGAGGAGGCAGCCGCGCTGCGCAAGGTCGTCGCCGTGCACTGGCGACTGATGAGCGCCTTGGAGCTACGGCCCGAGGGGAACGACACGCCCGATGCGCCGGCGTTGGATCAGCTGCTGGCGGAAATAGATGACGCGCTCGCGACGATCCACAAGCTGAAGCAGTCGGACGATGCGGACGTCCGGGAAGCCTGCGATGCCACCCGAAGTGCGCTGGCGAAGGGCGTTCACAAGCTGCTTCCGACCACCTCCGCCGGGCTGGCCATCGATTCGGCAACCGACGAGGTGAAGCAGCTGCGCAGCGTGCTGGCGGCCGCGGCCAAGGCCGAGCGCAGCAAGTCGGCCAGCCCGCTGCGGGCGGCCAAGAACAACAAGAAGGCCTTGGCGATCATCGCGGTTGGAATCATCGCCACCGCCAGCGGTGCCTACACCACGGTCAAAGCGCTGCACGAGGAGCAGCTTCCGCCGGTCCCCTCCTTGCCTGAGCCGCCGCCCAACACCGAGGTCCTCGGCAACGCGGCATCCGGAACGGTGATCGTGCGCAGTACGAACGGCAAGCCCATCGATGCCGAAGCGCTGCAGCGTTTCAAGAACCTGGCGATCCAGAACGGCGCGGCGGTGCAGAACCTCAGCCCCACCCAGGTCCTGGTCACCTCCGGGAATCGACTGCGCTAGTCGCACTCCGCATCGTTGAAGGTGTTGAACGGGATGCCGGCCGGAACGTGCGTCTCGCTGTTTCCACACCCGGCGGTGTTGATCACTCCATCCTTGGTGGCGAGCACCCAGGTATCAATTCCGTTCGCCTCGTTGTCGATGTTGCCCGCAGCCAGCGCCCGGATGCTGCAGTTGGGGCAGGCACCGCCCAGGCCAGCGGGGTCGCCGGGATCGGGCGTGCTTCCGGAATAGGTGAACGGTCCGGCGTTGGGGACCGGCGCCAGCGGCATCCCGGGGAACTTGAACTGATCGACGGTGACGCAGTTGTCCGCGGACGAGCTGACCGGGGCAAGGCCAGCCCGAACCTCGTACTGGCACGCCGTTGAAAACATGTATTGATATCGATTTCCGCGGCCGGGGGAGTAACCGGTCTCACCCATCACTTCCAGATAGGTGCCGCGCTCCTGAAATACCGCCGACTCGGCGTTGTACCATGACCTCAGGTTGGCTTTGGCTTCCGCCTGCCGGGCGCGCGATTGGTATTGAACGAACTTGGGAACGGCGACCGTCGCCAAAATTCCGATGATCGTGACCACGATCACCAATTCGATGATGGTAAATCCCCGCCGTCGATTGCGAAACATGTTTGCATTGTAGCATTCCATCCCCGCGCTCCGAGCGTTCAGCCAGAGCGCCAGGACCTCGTGTGACACCGGCGCATCAGCTGCGACACCGCGAGGCCATCAGCGCTGGCTGCTTACCTGACGGCCGCGGACACCGCCTTGAACTCCGGCGTGCCCGCCTTTCCCAGTAGATCGAACAGCGCGGACTCAACCGTGGTCATCACCGCCCCCACCTCGCGGCACAAGGAGAGCCCCACCTGCCGATCCTCGTCGCTGCGCGAGAGAACCGCGTCCACCAGGATGTAGGGCGTGAATCGCTGCTCGGCGAGATCGCGCGCCGTCTGGAAAACACAGACGTGTGCTTCCATCCCTGCGATCAGGATTTGGCTGCGCTTCAGCGTGGCGACCACCTCGGCCATCGCGCAGCTGAAGTTGATCTTCTCCACCGGCGCACCGCCGGAGAGCAGCTCGCGAATGGACGCGTGCGTCGTTCCCAGCCCCTTGGGGTATTGCTCGGTGTGGACGATGGGCAGTCCCAGCGCCTGAGCGCCCAGGATCGCGGCGCGCGTGCGGTGCAGCATCCGCTCCAGCGCGCGCGGCTCCATCGCGGCGCAGAGTCGCTCTTGGATATCCACCACCAGCAAGCCCGCGTGAGGCCGCAGCAACCGGTACTTGTCCGCCTCGTTCACGTTCGCAGCTCCCCTTGCTAGACGGCGTATCCCATCGCGCCGGCCTTGACCGGCGCCTCGGGGTCCAGCATCACGTTGACGCAGGCGACCGTGTTGCGCGCCAGCGCTCGCTCCAGCGACGGGCGGATCTGCGCGGGCTCGGTGACGTGCTCGCCGTATCCACCCAGCGCCTCGACCACTTTGTCATATCGGGTCGGCGCCAGAAGCGTTCCGGGGGATTTCTCCTCGCCAAACATTCCCACTTGCGGAATGCGAATCTGTCCCCAGGCGGCGTCGTTTCCCACCACGCAAACCATCGGCAGCTTGAAACGCAGCGCGGTATCGAAATCCATTCCGTTGAACCCGAACGAGCCGTCCCCTTGCACCACCCAAACGCTGCGCTCGGGGTGCAGCAGCTTGGCGGCGATGGCGAACGGCGCACCCACGCCCAGGCAACCCAGCGGACCCGGGTCCAGCCAGCGACCCGGCCGCTGCAGCTCGATCACTTTCGCGGCCATCGCTACCCAGTTGCCGCCGTCGGCCACGAAGACCGGATCCTGCCCGGCGCGGTTCGCCACCTCGGAGAGCTCCCGGGCCAACCGGTAATGGTGAATCGGCACCGAATCGCTCCGGGTCCATTCCTCCAGCGCGCGCGCTTTCTTCTTCTCGCTCTCGCGAAGGGCCGACAGGTACGCATCTCGCTTGGCGCGCGGGGCGGCGTCGGCGAACGCTTTGAGGGCGCTGAAGCTGTCGGCGATGATCCCCACCTCCACGCTGCGGTTGCGCCCCACCTCGGTGCCGTCCACGTCCACCTGGACCACCTTCGCTTCCGCGCTGAAGCTCGGCTCGGCTCCATAATTCAACCGGAAGTCGAACGGCGTTCCAATCACGAACACCAGGTCAGCTCCGCAGAGGGCCTCCTTGCGCGTGTGCTGGAAAAAGAGCGGGTGGCCCGCAGGCAAGCAGCCGCGGCCCGCTCCATTGAGGAACACCGGTATCTGCCCCGCCTCGCAGAACCGGCGCAGCTCGTCCCAGGCGCCGTCCCAGTAGACGGAGGAGCCGGCGAGAATGGCGGGGCTCGAGGCAGCTCGCAGCAGCGCCATCGACTCGTCCACCTTCTTCGGGTCGGGCGCCAGCCGCGCATCGGTCCGGTAGTGGGTCGGCAATTTGAGGCTCTCTTCATCCGTGCCGTTGCACAGCACATCCCACGCCAGCTCGAGGAACACCGGGCCCGGGCGGCCCGAGAGCGCTACCCGAGCCGCCTTGGCCAAGTACAGCGGGACCAGCTCGGGCGTCGGGACCCGGTCGGACCACTTGGAGATTCGGTGAAAGAGATCGACCTGCTCCATCTCCTGCAGGCTGCCGCGGCTCTGGTTGAAGATCGGCGCGGCCCCTCCCAGGAGGATCAGCGGCGAGTTGGCCGCGTTGGCGTTCGCCATGCCGGTCAGCGCGTCGGTGACTCCCGGGCCGGCGGTCACCACGGCAACGCCAATCCTGCGGGTGATTCGCGCATACGCATCGGCCGCGTGCGCCGCCGCCTGCTCGTGGCGCATGTCCACCACCTCGATGCCCTCCTCCACGCAGCCTGCGTAGATCGGCGCCACGTGGAGCCCGGAGAGGGTGAAGATGTGGCGGATGCCTTCCTTCTTGAGCATCCTCGCCACAAGCTGACCGCCGGTCGCCATTCCCATCCGAAGCTCCTCGCTGTCTTAACCGCGCAGCACCTTCTCGACGAACATCAGCCTATCGTTTCCCACGTACATGTCCTCTCCCACGAAGAAGGTGGGAGCGCCGAACGAGCCGCGGTCCACTGCCTCGTCGGTGTTCTTGCGGAGCAGATCTTTGACCTCCCGCGCCTCCGCTCGTACCAGCGCCTCCGCGGATACAATCCCCACGCCATCCAGCACCGAGGACAGCACACCCACGTCCGCCACATCTTTGCCCTCGGCAAAAACCGCGCGGTAGAGCGCGTGGGTGAACTGCGGAAGCTTGCCTTGCTCCTGCGCCACCAGCCCGAGGCGATCCGCTCTGACCGAGTTGCCGGGAAAGCCTTCGGGCAGGGTGAACTCCGGCAGCCCGTAGTGGCGCGTCCAATCGAGCAGGTCCTTGAGCAGGTAGCGCGCCTTGTAGAAATTGGAGGCGGGAGCGATGTTTCCGGTCGCCTTGAGCACCGCGCCGAGCAAGAATGGACGCCATCGAAGCTCGGCGCCGGTCCGCTGAGCCAGCGCTTCAATCTGGCTGGACGCGAGGTACGAGTAAGGACTTGAGTAGTCGAAAAAGAACTCCACTGTCTTGGCCATCCAGGCGCTCCGGTGCTGGGGAACCTCGGCTGGGCAGAGGTTTAATCCCGTGCGCGAGCTTTTAGAAGTCCTCGAGCACGAAGCACCTTCGCTGGGTCCGCCGCTGGCCCGCGCCGCTTACTCGAGAGGATTGGCGGTTACTGGTCCGGACGGAACGACTCGCCCCATCCCGATCACCCTGACCCCGGTGCTGCTGGATCGCGCCGAAGTTCGCAGCCGAGCCACCTTGTCCGCGCAGCTCGCCTCGGCGGCGTTGAAGATGGCGCGCCTCATTCTCGCCGGGCCCCAAAGCGACGTCCTGGCGTCGGCGCTCTCTGCGCTCGAGCGGCGCATTGCCCAGAAGACTTTTCGCGCGGTGACCCGGTTGGCCACGACGAGAGTCGATTATTTTCTGCCTGAGGATGGCTCGGGCCCGCGCGCCCTGGAGATCAACGCCACCATTCCGGCGATGCAGGGCTACTCGGACATCGCCGCCCAGAGCTGGATCGAGACCGTCGCCGCGCGCGCCGGCCTGAGCGACGCGCAGGCGCGCAGGCTGCTCGACCTCAATGGCTCCAACGCGCTCGCCCTCCACGATGCGCTGCTCGCGGCTTTCGCCCTGGAACGAGCAGGCCGTCCGCGGCGCATCGCCCTGCTCTGCCGGCGCAACGATGCGCAACTCACCGAGGTGCGATTCCTGGCGTCGAGATTTCGCGAGCTCGGCTCCGAGGCGGACGTGGTCTATCCCGACGAGCTGTCCGGCGAGTCGGTCCTGGAGGCGCGCGGCCAGGTTTACGATCTGGTGTACCGGCACCTGTTCGTCCGGCGGCTCGAGGAGAATCCGTCGCCGTACGTCGAGCAACTCTTCGAGGAAATCCCCGGGCGCAAAGCGGTGCTCTTCAATCCGCCCGCGTCTCAGGTCGAGGTGAAGACGACGTTCGCATTCCTCTCGCAAGCGAGCCAGGATCTCGCGCTCGCGAAGCAGGCCGGGCTCTCGTCGGACGAGCTCGAGGCCGTTCGGCAGAGCGTGCCGTGGACGCGTCACTTTCGCGGAGGACCCAGCACCGATCCGGACGGGCGCAAGATCGCGGATCTGGTTGCGTGGGTGGCAGGTCGCCCGGAGCGATTCGTGCTCAAGCGCGCATGGGACTACGGTGGGAAGGCGGTGCTCATCGGCGCGTCCGCGCAGGAGCCGGGGTTTGCCGAGCGCACGCGAGCGGCCTTTGGGGCAGAGCTGACGTGGTCGGAGGTTTGCCAGCGGGCGGCCGAGGACGCGGTCGGCGGAGGCTTCGTGGTGCAGGAGCGGGTGGCCACGGCCGCCGAGCGGCACCTGCTCTGCACGCAGAGCGGCGTCACTCCGGCCCGCTTGTACGTGGACTTCTCCGCTTACGCCTCGGTGGGTTTGAACAGAGCTCCGGATTGGGGCGGCGTCTGCCGCGGCTCGCCTTCGCAGATCGTCAACATCGTGGGAGGCGGCGGCGTTCTGCCGCTGATCACCACCGAGGCTGCCGCCGAGCTGCTTCGCGCGCTGCGCCCCGGCGCGAGCGAAACGGGCTGCGGCGCGCTATAAAGGAGACCTGAAATTCACGAGAGGAACCGCATGAGCTGGCAGACACCGATCCAAAGCAACACTCAAGTCGACCAGATAGTGGCGGAGGAAGCTCAACGAACATTCATGGCGCGGGTCTACCGCTGGATGTTCGTGGGCCTCACCCTCACCGGCGTCACCGCGCTCTACACCGCTTCCACGCCTGCGCTGCTGCAACCGGTGTTGCAGCATTTCATCCTGCTGATCATCGCCGAGTTCGCGCTGGTGTTGGGTTTGTCCTGGGCCGCGCCTCGCCTCGGGGGCGCCGCCGCCGGCGCCCTGTTCATCCTCTATTCGCTCTTGAACGGGCTCACCTTCTCCGTGATCTTCATCGCCTTCCAGCTCGGATCGATCGGCGAGGCGTTCCTGCTTACCGCCGGTGCTTTCTTCGCGATGAGCGCCTATGCCACGCTCACCAAGAAGGATCTCAGCGGGTGGGCCAGCTTCTTGTTCATGGGTTTGTTCGGCGTGGTGATCGCCGGCTTCGTGCAGCTCTTCTGGCACAACGAGGCGTTCTCGTTCGTCTGGTCGTGCGCCTGCGTGATCGTGTTCGCCGGGCTGACCGCTTACGACACGCAGAAGCTTCGCCAGATGCACGCGGCTTCGGGCTACAGCAGCGCCGCCAGCCTGAGCGTGACCGGCGCGCTCACCCTCTACCTGGACTTCGTCAACCTCTTCCTCGCGCTGCTGCGGTTGTTCGGTCGGCGGCGTTAGCTGCAGCCTCACTTCGTGCCGGGCATGCGCAGGCGCTCCACTGGCCTGCCTCCGATGATGTGCTCGTCCACGATCTCGCGGACGTCCTCCGGTTTCACCCGCGCATACCAGACCGCCTCCGGGTAGACGACGACGGTGATGCCGAAGGCGCATTGGTCGAGGCAACCCGCCGCATTGGCCCGCACGCGGCCCTTCAGACCGCGCTTCTCGAGCTCCTCTTTGAATAGAGCTCGCACCTCTTCCGAGCCTTTTGCGGCGCAGCAGCCCTTGGGGTGATCGTCCGGTCGTCGGTTGGTGCAGACGAAGATGTGGCGTTCGAACGGAAGAGACATGCAGCTCTCTTAAGGACCTTTTCGACTCTGCGCAAACGACCGGCGCAGCTCGCTCACGGCGGTCGGCCGTTGCAAAATGTGACCCTCTCATTTCAAGTACTTTCAGCAAAGTGGCGCGCGGACCAAAGGTCTTCGCGACACCCGCCGGGCGCGCTGGTCGACCGGCGGGCGCCAGGGTTCGCAGCGCATCCAGGACGGCCATCGAGAGCGTCGCCTCCGGCTGATTCGGCGAGCGCGAGGAGCCCGAGAAATCGGCCCCCGACCCGATCGACGGGCGTCCGTTGAGCGCAAAATATGGGGGCCCCCGGAAAAGTTGACACTACATCTTGTGGATTTAGGCTTGACACACAGATGTTACATCCGGTACAAATCCGCGCTTCAGAAGCACCGGGAGAGGGTCTAGAGCAGCGCAGCAGCCCGGCCGAAAGGCCGGTCCACCGACATGGGTCGTTCGCCGAGCTGGCGAGAACAGCTCCAGACGGCGCATCTGCATGACGGACTCACTCGATAAGGTGAGCCCGACGGAGATTTGTTGCTTAACGCGCACTGATAGTCAACGAGGAGACCGGAGAAGCCAATGGACAAAGAGCTGATCGCGCGGTCGCAGCCAGCGTTGAAGGAGCGCAGGTCCCGGAAGGTCAGAGGCGCCGGCCTGACAGTCCCGCGCTACTTCTCCACCCCGGGCGTTGATCCGGCGGACGAAATCGCCTGGGAGCACCGGACTGCGAGCATCAGCGGCGAGGACGGGCGCACCGTCTTCGAGCAACGGGACATCGAGGTTCCGAAGTCCTGGTCTTCGCTGGCCACCAACGTCGTCGCCTCCAAGTACTTCCGCGGCACGCCCGGCACCGCAGAGCGCGAGAGCAGCGTGCGCAAGCTGGTGGGCCGCGTGGTGGACACCCTGACGCGCTGGGGAAGCGAGGGCGGCTACTTTGTCAGCGAGACGGATCGCGATTCGTTCCACGCCGAGCTGAGCCATCTGCTTCTTCGCCAAAAGGCGGCGTTCAACTCGCCGGTCTGGTTCAACGTGGGAGTGGAGCCGCAGCCCCAGTGCTCCGCCTGTTTCATCAACTCGGTCGAAGACTCGATGGACTCCATTCTCACCCTCGCCAAGACCGAGGGGATGCTTTTCAAGTACGGCTCGGGGACGGGGAGCAACCTGTCCACCCTGCGATCCTCGCGCGAGCTGCTGGCTGGCGGCGGCACCGCCTCGGGTCCGGTGTCGTTCATGAAGGGGTTCGACGCGTTCGCGGGCGTGATCAAGAGCGGAGGAAAAACGCGCCGCGCAGCGAAGATGGTCATCCTCAATGCCGACCATCCGGACATCCTGCAGTTCATCCGGTGCAAGGCGTCGGAAGAGAAAAAGGCCTGGGCTTTGATCGAGGCAGGCTACGAAGCTTCCTTCAACGGCGAAGCGTACTCCTCGATCTTCTTTCAGAACTCGAACAACTCCGTCCGCGTGACCGACGAGTTCATGAAAGCAGTGGTGGACGATGGCCCCTGGGTGACCCGCGCCGTCAAGGATGGACAGCCGATGGACAGCTATCGCGCCAAGGACCTGATGCGCGAGATCGCGGAAACCGCGCATCTGTGCGGCGACCCGGGGCTCCAGTTCGACACCACCATCAACGACTGGCACACCTGTCTGAACACCGGGCGGATCAACGCCTCCAATCCGTGCTCCGAGTACATGTTTCTCGATGACACCGCCTGCAATCTCGCCTCGCTGAACCTGATGCACTTCAGGACCATCGACGGCGAGTTCGACGCCGAGTCCTTCCGTCACGCGGTAGACGTGGTGCTGCTCGCGCAGGAGATCATCGTCGGTTTCTCCCGGTACCCCACTCAAAAGATTACCGAGAACTCCCACGCGTACAGGCCGCTTGGCCTAGGATACGCGAACCTCGGCGCTCTGCTGATGGCCAGCGGCGTCCCCTACGACTCCGAGGCGGGCAGGAACTACGCCGCAGCGATCACCTCGTTGATGTGCGGCCAGGCCTATCTGCAGTCCGCCAAGATGGCGGAGCGAATGGGCGCCTTCTCAGGCTATCCGAAGAACGCCGAATCGATGCTGCGCGTGATTCGCAAGCACCGCAAGGCCGCGCATCAGATCTCAAACCAAGGCGTCAGCCCGGAGCTGCACGCCGCTTCACGCCAGGCCTGGGACCAGGCGCTGGCGCTGGGCAGTGAGCACGGCTTCCGCAACAGCCAGGTCACCGTGCTCGCGCCCACCGGAACGATCGGGTTCATGATGGATTGCGATACGACCGGGATCGAGCCGGACATCGCATTGATCAAGTACAAGAAGCTCGTCGGCGGCGGAGTGCTCAAGATCGTCAACAACACCGTGCCGCTGGCGCTCTCCAAGCTCGGTTACGCTCCTCCCGATGTGCAATCGATCATTAGCCATCTCAACGAGCGCGAGACGATCGAGGGCGCGCCGGCGCTCAAGGATGAGCATCTGCCGGTCTTCGATTGCGCGTTCCAGCCCGCCAAGGGCCAGCGGAGCATCAAGTGGTTGGGGCACATCAGGATGATGGGCGCCACCCAGCCATTCTTGTCGGGCGCCATCTCCAAGACGGTCAACCTGCCGACCAATGCAACCGTAGAGGACATCGAGAAAGCGTACCTGGAGGCGTGGAAGCAGGGTTTGAAGGCGATCGCCGTGTACCGCGATGGGTGCAAGCGGTCGCAGCCGCTGAACACGAAGAAGAGCGAGGCTCCAGAAAAAGTTCCGGCGGAGATGCCGGAGCTGCGCGTGGTGCGCCGGAGGCTACCTGATGAGCGTCGAGCGATCACCCACAAGTTCTCGATCGGCGGGCACGAGGGCTACCTGACGGTAGGGATATACGAGGACGGAAAACCGGGCGAGTTGTTCTGCGTGATGGCCAAGGAAGGGTCAGTGGTGAGCGGCTTGATGGACAGCTTCGCCACTGCGATCTCCCTCTCGCTCCAGTACGGCGTCCCGCTCAAGGTGCTGGTGGACAAGTTCAGCCACACGCGTTTCGAACCGTCGGGCTTCACCGGCAACCCGCACATCCCGATCGCCAAATCGATTACCGACTACATCTTCCGCTGGCTGGCGAACAAATTCCTTCCCCGCGAGGACGTGCCGGAGAGCCTCCACGCGCCCGAGCGCGAAGGCGCGGTCCAGATCGGTGATGAGCAGCCGCAGCGCGCAGATCGGCAACACTCTCCGCCCGCGGGCTCGCGCCAGGCCTTCCTCAATCAGGAGGACGCGCCGCCGTGCCACACCTGCGGCGCGATCATGGTGCGCAATGGCGCCTGCTATCGCTGCGCCAATTGCGGTTCGACCAGCGGTTGCAGCTGATCGATCTCAGTAGTCCATGTCCTCCCCGCCGTAATCGGGCATGCCGCCGCCGCCACCCCCACCCTTGCCCTTCTGCGTCTTCGGCCGCTCGGCGACCATCGCCTCGGTGGTCAGCAGCAGCGAGGCGACCGAAGCGGCATTCTGAAGCGCCGTGCGTTCGACCTTGGTGGGATCGATCACGCCGGCCTTCTCCAGATCCTCGAACGTCTCGGTCAGCGCGTTGAATCCGAACGCGCCGGTGCCCTCCTTCACGCGGTTGAGCACCACCGCTCCTTCCACGCCCGCGTTGATGGCGATCCGTCGCAGCGGCTCTTCCAGAGCGCGGCGTACGATCTGCACCCCAAATTCCTGCTCGCCGCCGAGCTTCATCTTCTCGATCGCGGGGAGGCAGCGCAGGTAGGCAACTCCACCGCCGGGAACGACTCCCTCCTCGACGGCAGCTCGGGTGGCGTGCAACGCGTCCTCGACGCGCGCCTTCTTCTCCTTCATCTCCGTCTCGGTCGCAGCGCCCACGTTGATCACCGCAACGCCGCCCACCAGCTTGGCCAATCGCTCTTGCAGCTTCTCACGGTCGTAATCGCTGGTGGTCTCGGTGATCTGGTTTCGGATCAACTTGATGCGCCCCTCGATCTCCGCCTTCTTGCCGGCGCCGTCGATGATCGTGGTGTTGTCCTTGTCCACCACCACGCGCTTGGCGCGGCCCAGGTCGCTCAAGGAAAGGCTCTCGAACTTGATTCCCAGCTCTTCGGAGACGACCTGTCCGCCGGTGAGGGTGGCGATGTCCTTCAACATCTCCTTGCGGCGGTCGCCGAAGCCCGGCGCCTTGACCGCGCAGACGTTGAGCACCCCGCGGATCTTGTTGACCACCAGCGTGGCCAGCGCTTCGCCCTCCACGTCTTCGGCGATCAGCAGCAACGGCTTGCCGGAGCGGGCCACCTGCTCGAGGATCGGAATCAGCTCGGGCATCGCGGAGATCTTCTTCTCGCTGATCAGGATGTACGGCTCCTCGAGGACCGCTTCCATCCGCTCCCGGTTGGTGACGAAGTAGGGCGAGATGTAGCCGCGATCGAATTGCATTCCCTCGACCACCTCGAGCGTGGTCTCCAGTCCCTTGGCCTCCTCGACGGTGATCACGCCTTCTTTGCCCACCTTGTCCATCGCCTCGGCGATGATGTTGCCGATCGTCTCGTCGCCGTTGGCGGAGATGCTGCCGACTTGGGCAATCTCTTTTCGGTTCTTGGTCGGCTTGGAGATCTTCTTCAGCTCGGCGACGATTGTCTCCACCGCCTTGTCGATGCCCCGCTTGAGCTCCATCGGGCTGTGGCCCGCAGCCACCAGCTTCAGACCCTCTTCATAGATCGAGCGCGCCAGCACCGTGGCCGTCGTGGTACCGTCCCCCGCCTTGTCCGAGGTCTGGCTGGCCACCTCCTTCACCATCTGCGCGCCCATGTTCTCGAACTTGTTCTCGAGGTCGATCTCCTTCGCGACCGTCACGCCGTCCTTGGTCACCGTGGGAGAGCCGAACGACTTTTCCAGCACCACATTGCGGCCCTTGGGGCCGAGGGTAATCGCCACCGCATCCGCTAGAGTTCGCACGCCGCGCAAGATCGCGTCGCGAGCGCTCTGATGGAAGAAGATCTCTTTCGCTGCCATCGTATCCTCCTAGAATTCTTGTTGAAATCGACACTCGGGCATTAGCACTCCGCCCAGTCGAGCGCTAACTTAAAGTTTTCGGAGCGCTTGTCAACCGAAGTTGCATTCGAGTCGTTCGCCCCGAGCGTAGCGAAGCGAAGTCGAAAGACCCTTCCAACTTCAATCCGTGCTCGGCGCAGTGCGGACGCGAGCATTGAGAGCAGGTAAAGCCCGCTGGCCTGCCGCAACGGTCGCGCTCTCGTCCGTGAAAATCGCAGCCCTTGCGCGCCTCCTGCGAAAACGTTTGGAACCTAACCAGGACACCAGCCCCGGCAAGTGTGCCAAGCGAACTGCACCCGACCGGCGAGACGGCGAGAAGCTAAGACGACTGCACGAAGGGCGTCGGAACACAAATCATGGTCGAAATTGCGCTCAGCCCTTTTTGCTGGACGCCGTAAGAGTCTCCCCTTAAGTGTCCGCGCGGTAGAGCAACCGAGCCTGGTGGCCGGCCCGGTCTTCAAATTCGGAAAACGTGCCAAGCGTGGCGAAGCGCGGCGAACGAAGCGACTGAAAACGCTTACTCGCGCTCGGCGAATTCGCGACCGTTTCCGCCGTTTGCCCGAGCTTGCGTCCTCCGGGTTACGCGCGGGTTACGTTTACAGGCCGCTTTCCACGTCAGGAGTCGAGAGTAGACTCAAAACAAGCACAAGCTGCGGAGGGTCCGATAATCGCGCCCCAAATGGCCACCACACTGGAACAGAAACTCGGTCTCTCGATCATCCGGAGTCACGAAAAGGATCTCTCGACTCTCGGCGATTTTTCCGTGCCTATTCTGCTCGAACCCAAAGGCTGCGAGCCGTACTTACTCGGCAGCGGGTGGTTTTTGCAGGTTGGCGCCGAATGGTTTCTGGTCACCGCGGGACACGTCCTGCAGCGCTTCTTCCCCGAGGGCGTGGATCCGATGACCGTCAAAAACGAATCGCACATCATCGTTCCAGACTCGGCTGACCAGGCTATTCGCCTAACGGGCAGCGCCACAATTACACCCGAGTACGATGTCGGCGTGCTCCGACTCTACGAGCCCGAGCTAGTCCGTGACCGATGGAAACCGATCAACAGGATGCTTTTCGTTGCCGACGATGATTTCGCGCACGGCGGCTATTTTGTGCCAGGCTGGCCGGGGGAGATCGCTTTTACAACAAGCAGCGGAATGACGACCAAGCGATACCAGCTCCTGGCGCCCTTTGGGTCGCTCGACGTGCCGTTTGATCGAGAGACCGATATCCGGCTCAGCATCGACAAAAACGATCATCAAACACTGGATGGCCGGCCCGTTCCCGTCACCGCACTCGAGGGGATGAGTGGCGCGCCGATTTGGCGGGTCTTCCAGGACGGATTGAGCGTTTATCGCCCTCAGCTCGCCGGCATCCAAACCGGCTTTATCGACTACGACGACGATAAATGGATCATCCACGGGATTCGCTGCGGTGTGCTCCGGAACCTAGTCGAAAAAGAGGCTCCCGGGTTGTACGCAGCGAGCGAGCGGCTGATCGCGCCCTGGTGATCAGTTACCGGCAATCGCGCAACACTAAGCCCAAAAAGTTCAACCCTGACCCCCGGCGAAAGGCGATGGATGCCAAGCAGCCGCAATATGTAGTAGCTGTTCGCTTATTAGCCCACAGGTCAGTAACGGTACACCTAAATATAGCAGCCTTTTGAAGATCTTATTTAGCGGAATGGCTTTTTAGCTACATATGGCGTGGTAATCTACACGACCATGGGAGAGCCGCATAGAGCAGGACGGTTCGTCAAGCAACTGACGGGGTACGTCGCGTTCGAGCCATCCCCATTACCCCCCGACCCCGCGCTAAGAATCGACACGGCTCAAATGCGCCGGATGTCGGCCGCAGACCAGGCGCTCGGGCGGCTGGATGGACTGGTCAAGACGATCCCCAACCCTGATTTGTTCGTAGCTATGTACGTTCGGCAGGAGGCACTTCTCAGTTCGCAGATCGAAGGAACTCAGGCGTCGCTTTCGGAGGTGATCGAGTTCGAGGCAGCTGAAGCGGATGACCAAGAGAGCCCGGTTCGGGACGTGGCAGAGGTCGTCAACTATGTGAGAGCGATGAATTACGGCCTCGATCGCATACAAGAGTTACCACTTTCCCTGAGGTTGATCCGGGAAATACACGGGAAGCTGCTTCAAGACGTTCGCGGGTCGGAAAGACCGATCGGCGAATTTCGAACCACCCAGAATTGGATCGGTCCAGAAGGCTGCACGTTGGCGACTGCTAGTTTCATTCCGTGTCCTCCGTCCCAGCTCCAAACTGCACTGGGCTCGTTCGAGAATTTCTTGCATGACGATTCCTTTCCGCCGTTAGTTGCCGCCGGACTCGCACACGCACAATTCGAAACAATTCACCCTTTCTTAGATGGAAACGGACGAATTGGTAGACTTCTGATTACTTTTTTCTTGTGCCAACGTCAGATACTCGCCCGCCCCCTCTTGTATTTGAGCGGATATCTCAGACGCCATCGGAGCGAATACTATGAACGGCTGCAAACGATTCGCACCACTGGCGACTGGGAGCAGTGGCTTACTTTCTTTTTCAACGGTGTAAAGGAAGTCGCGGATGAAGCATGTGCAACTGCCCACAAGATTCTTGATCTCAAGCACCAGTGCGAAACTCTTGTCCGTACTCAAGGCAAAGGCAGCCCGAATATGTTACGAGCAATCGACATCCTTTTTCGCCAACCGGGTGTTACGGCTCGTTTCTTAGAAAAGGCACTGAACGTGCGGTACATTACAGCAAACAATATAATCGCTCGTCTGACCGAGGCGGGGCTTTTGGCTGAGGCTACTGGATACAAGAGGAACCGCCGTTTCTTATTTCGTCCTTATGTTCAGCTTTTTGAAGACAACAGCTCGAAACAGGCAGGATAGCCCGCGACAGCGCACGAGCCTTTGAAGCTACCCTTCCACCGTCTCCGCTCATTCCTGGACTGTACGGCTGTAACCGCGCGCAGCGAGGCAACACCCACATAACGCTTAAGGTCGCTAGGGGCGCGTTTGCCGGCAACTTTTTCGGACGCGCTACCGCCTGGCCTACGGTGGACCGCAGGATCCTGAGCGCAACCGCGATCTCCCGAATGGTGCGACCCTCGCCGCGCAGCACCACAATCCGCGCCAGCGCGGCCGGGTCAATGCGGCGCGGCCGGCCCCAATTGCGGCCCTCGGCCTCTACGCGCTCTCGAGCTGCCGCAATTCGCTCATTGATGGCCAAGCGCTCCATTTTGGCAGCCCCCGCGAGCACCGCCAAGATGATCTCGGCGGCCGGCCCATTGAGGTCAAACCCGTCCGCGATCGAGACCACCGAGCATCCGTGTGCCCGGAATTCTTCGATCACTTCGAGCGTGTCTCGGATGCCAGAGCGCGTTGAGCCTGTCGAGCCTGAAGACGTAGAGCTTACGGAAGTGGCCCTCTCGCGCGGCTTGGCGCAATCGGTCTAGCTCAGGTCGCGCTATGGTCCTGCCGCTGCGCTGTTCGGAGAACCAAAGGGCGACCGTGTCACCTCGTGCAGTCGCAGCTCTCTCGATTGCCGCTCGCGGCATGGCTGTGTCTTGGCTCTTACTGCGGACTCGGACGTAGGCAGCAACGCTCACGCTGGCTCCTGGTTAGCCCACAGCCTATGCGGGCGAAGGTATCAACGTCAACGGCTCGCTGGCGTTTCGTGTGCGATTCGTATACACTTGCGTAAACTGAGGGGCAGGGACACGGGCAAACTAAAATCAGCCGGCGCGTCATACCCGTACTCGTTTACCAAGGTGGACTCATCCACCACGCTCGGAACGCTGAACGGGAAGGACTACTATGAGGCTTACGCTGGACTGCGGCGACGTTACCCCAAGGGAGATTTTGTCATCCGCAGCCATAAGGGCGGTGGGCTTGCCCAAGCCACGACAAAGCAGATTGAGGCGTGGATTGCGCGTCGCGAGGAACAGCGCAAGCAGGACGAAAAGGAAGCGCCGCTGCGGCCGTGGAAGGTTGAACTGCCGGTACACCCGCCGAGACAGGTTGCTGGGCAGGCCCCGCGCGGCCAAGGCGGAGGGCAAATGAAAAACGCCGGCGTGCTGCTTCCGCCGAAACAGAAACGCAAACCGGCTGAGACCGTCAGTTTCCGCACCCCACCCTGGGTCAAACAGCGCCTCGAACGCACTGCGAGAGCTACCGGTCGCAACCTCAGCGAGACCGTGACCGCTATCCTCGAACAGGCGTTCCGGATGGAGGATGCGCTTCGCAAGCCACTGGAACGCACGATGAAGGCCGAGGGATTGACGCTCGCCGAGGCCGTGACACGCTTGGTCGAGAAAAGCGCGAAGCGGTAACCTTCACCAGGACTTCGTGTGCGGTGGCGTTGCCTACCTCGCTGAAGCCGAGGGCAGGTCATTCGCCGAATGCTTCGAGCTTATCCTCAACGATTAGCGCTGCGAGGCGCTGGAGGCGGGCCTTTCGAAGCCTAAGAGATAGGTGCGGCAGACCGTGCGTTCGCTCATGGCTCTAGTGCGCGCTGAAAATTTGGAAGGCGAGGATAGAAAAGAGCACCGCGTTGTGGACCAGGTGCGCCGTCACACAGACCCACAGATTTCGCGAGCGCAAGTAAAGCCAGCCGAGCACGACGCCCACAGCGAATCGGCCGAGAGCTCCTGAGAGCGAGAAGTGCGCTGCGGCAAAGAGCGCCGCGGAGATCGCGAGCGCCCCGAGCATTCCAGCGCGAGGGACGAGTCGCCGCAAGATTACCCCGCGGAACAACCACTCCTCAAACACTATGAGGAATGGAGCGATGATGATCAAAGCGATCAGCGCGGCGCGCGGCATGTCGTGGCGGTTCGACGCCACCCACGGTGACACGGCATTGGCAGCGAGAGCCAGCAACGGAGAGACACCCCCCACACCTGCCGCGAACGCAAGCGAGCGCCAGCCGGGGGTGTGCCAGTGGTCGCTCGCGCTAACGGTTGTCACGGTCAAGCACTCGTGGTCAAAGTCCAACAAGCTACGCTCTCGTTTACGATGGTGGTGATCGGGTTGATAGGAACAGTGAATGGATCACAAGTGAACCCCGGACCGTCCCCTCGGATGGTTTGCATGGCGTACTCTCGGAGAGTGCGGAGCGTCTCCTTGCGCAGCGCGAGCCTTTGTCTCATCAGGCGCCTGTCGTGACGGTACACGTCACCGCGTTCGATTCGCAACCACTGCTGCCTGTGTCCTGACAACCGCGGATGGTATCGCAGCCGCCTCCTAGTGACCAACCGTGCTCGATGATCAGGACAATGGTTTGGGCGATACATTCGGCCAGGCCGCCAGTCCAGCCTCCGATAACGGCCGTCATCTGCGGCTGAGATAGTGTCCGCAGCGTTTCTTTGTTCAGCGCGAGTCGTTTCATTGCATGCCCTCCTTTCGGGCGCTCGATAGCTGAGCAAGACCGAGGCCAGCGCTAAACGCTCAGGCGCACGTGGCAGAGCGTGACGAATTGCGCTTCGTGTCTGGACTTTAAGCTCGATTGTGCGGCCCGGAGCTGGGACATGTCCCGGGACAACTGAGACAGCTACACGGTTCGCTGGTCCAACGCCTCAAGTATGCCCGTGAGCCAATCGAGCTCTTCCCGCTTCTCGGCGATTTGGCCGACGAGCTTTCGATAAGTGATGACAGATTCATCGGACGCGCCAGCCGCTCGGCGACGCATGACCTCTGCCGCGAGAACGAGCGGGATCGGCCGAACGCCAGATTGCGTCTCGTCGAGGTCGACCGCGGTGGCTGACTTCTTGCGAATTGGCGATTGCATGCCGAGTCTCAGTGCAAAGCCCGCACCAGAGACACTCGGCAGAAAACTTGACCGCTTGGAAACCACGGCCCGCAGTCACCCCGCACCCACAGGGTCAGCCCGCACCGCAAACTTTTTGCGTAGCTGATCCAAACGCTAGAGGAGCGGCTAACCTCCGCCCTGGTGACAGTCGTTGCGCCGGCAATCGCGTCGCACCAAGCACAAAATTCTGCCCTGCCCCCGGCGCATCTGCGCCAAGTACCGGCCTCGACCTCGACGGGGGGTCGGTCGTTGCGGACGGGTCATTTTGAAAAGCGTAGAGCGCGGCGTTGAAGTGCTCGCGGCCACGCTAGGCCATTCCAACACCGAAGTGACGGCGCGCTACGGACACCTAGTGCCCGGCGAGTTTTCCGACGCAGACCGCGTGCTCGTGGATCTCGATCTCCGTCCGGGCGACGTGGTTCCGCTCGCACTCGAGCACCAGTCACTTCCCCGGCACTGAACAGGCACTGAACGCGCGCCGCAATTTCGTGCGCTCGGGTTACGCCATGCCCCGCGCCACGGTGTGCTTTACAAGTTCACAATCTCAGCGGAATTCGGCGCCGTGCAAAATACCGGCCGCGTCCTCCGGGTTACGCTGGGGTTACGTTTTTCGATTTCAAGTGGACGCCGCGGAAATTTCCCCTTAAGTGTCCGCGCGGTAGAGCAACCGAGCCTGGTGGCCGGCCCGGTCTTCAAAACCGGTGAGGGGCGCTGAGAGGCGTCCCTGGCGAGTTCGATTCCCGTGCTCTACCGCCATTCCCTCTCGTGATTACTGCAAGTTGCACTGAGAGCCGGAACCCGTCTCCAGAATGTCTCCAGTGCAACCGACCTCTGCGTCCAACAGCGCGACCGCGGCATCCAAGCTTCAAAGAGCACCAAAAGCCGATGTAAGGCGTTGGAGGCCTGGGCACAAGCCGACTACGCGTGTCTAATTCGCAGAGTCGAGAGAGCAACGGAGTATCTGGCGAAACATCACGCGCGCTTGTTGTTTGGAACGGATACTGCACGCGGACCCACCTACGCCAATCCACCCGGCCTCAACGCTTGGCTCGAAATGCAGAGGCTGGTCAACGCCGGCGTAGGGCCCCACGAGATATTTCAGACGGCCACACTGTCCAACGCAAAAGCCTTTGGATTCGACGATGAGATCGGGACGGTGCAGGTTGGGAAGCGCGCCAACCTGCTGCTGCTTCGCGAAGATCCAACGCAAGCGATTCGCGCCTACGCGACAATTGTCAACGTGATCCTCCGCGGCAACGTCATTGACCCCAAGCGGCTTGCCGCGGATCGAGGGAAGTAACGCCCAGATTTTGAGGGGAGTGCGCCTGTACGGCGTGAATAGCCACTGCCTCACTCGACCGCTGCGCTGGCCTGCTCCCTCCATCGATGTTCGTTCACGCCCTTCACGAGGAGCCAGAGCGTCAGCGATACTTCCGTGAGGAGGCCGACGCCCACAAAGTAGGGGAAAAGATAGCTTGCGAGCGGCGGCGCCAGAAAAATCAGTCCTCCCAAACCGGCAAATGCACACAACACACCCAAAGCTCGTGGCAGGAAGGTCGACTTGAGAATGAGGAGGCCGACCAGAAGAAAATGGAAGCCAAAAAATACGATGCTGACGTTCCTGACCTGAGCATTCGATTTGAAAAACAGCATCGCCAGCGCCTGTAGCTGTTCCAGATTAAATGCGCTCAGGTAATGCGCCCCTCCCAAGACAACCAAGGGGACGATTTGAAACAAGTAGCCAAAGGCAGCAATAGCGCAAGCAATGAGGCGAAAGAACGCCGCGAGTAAGGAAAAACTCCTGTTTACCGGTTTAAACAACCCATAGAACAGCGCTGCCACCGCGATAGAAAACGCGGTGGAGATCATCTCGAACGCGATGCCCGATCGAAACAAGGGCTCGCGCGTCAAAACATTTGCCGCCGTAGCCGCTGCATCGCCCGAGACAACAAGGCCGCGAAAAAGGAACACGGCTATCAATATCGTTAGGATGTTGAGCAAATAGCAGGCGCCAGCAGTCCTGGCCTTGAAACGCGGCGACGATTCCGCAATTCGTTCCATCATTTCATAGCCTCCCATTTCTGCCGCACGAGATGCGTGTACGCTTCAACCGCCTTGCTATTTCGTCTCCGGAGGCCGCATGTCGATTCCGGCGCGGGCTCCGCCGAGCTGAAGGCCCTCACCACTCGCGACGCTCTTTGACTGTTGTCCTCCGGCCGTTGAGGCCCTGGAGAGGTGTGCGCGCAACCTGGTTCCCGGCCTGCCGTCGCCGACAACACGCCACTTCGATGAACCGCTCGCACCCCAACCCTTCAGTGGACTGCCTTTTCCCTTCTCCAAAAGCTGCGCTGATTTCTTCTAGGAAGGGTAGGTGTCAAGACGGGCTCCGCCTTTTCCGCTCCAGGAGTCTGACCCGGGCTCGCAGGACGAGCTAGGAGACCACCTCGGCATCTATTGATTGCCACCAACAACCCCATGTGGCGGTGGCTGTGAAGACCGTTTCGTCCGAGGAGACGATGCCCGCTGACTCTTGCCCGCCGCGCTGAAGCGCATGCAGTCCGAGGTACGTGAGGTGGGCGGCTTCATCGTGGCCGAAGGTTCCGAAGATTCCGCACATGACGCGAGGTTTTGGCCTCTTCGCGACAGAACTTCCCCCGAGGAGCAAGGGCGATGCCAAGCTCGGTGGTGAAACAGGTCGATGCGCTCGGGCCTCACGTTAGGGAATGCGTTGGTTTCTAATGACGGAGCTCAGCTAGAACAACGAGAAGACCGGTGATGTCAACAATGTGGATGGGGATTGTGCCCAGGCCGACTTGGAACTCGGGTGCTGATGTAGCTGTCCTCTGAACCAATTGCGCGATCTCGACACAATACTGTGCGTTTTCGAAACAATATTGGAGCCGAAACCAGCTCTTTTGCGGGGCGTCCTCCTCCAATGTGGAGGGGGCTCCACCTCACACGGAATGTTTAGCGACCGAGAAATGATGCCTTCCAACTGCTTGGATTTGGCACTCCTCCTGCTAGGGAATATCACTTTGACAAAATCTCTCGGGGGTGGGGGCCATTCAATGACCGTCAGTCACCTAACAAATGCGCGAGCATCACATTGTTGCAACACTGTTGGACTGGCCAAAACGGGCGAGAAGCGAGTCCTGGGCTAAGTGCAATTGTCATTCGCCAGGCTCATCCTCGCGAGCATGGTTCCCTGCGCTGCGGTCTGCGCGCTGGCGAGAACTGCGGACTCGCCTCCGACCTCCAACCGTATCGCGAGAGACGCGGCGGACGACCGACCGATTCACCTGGCAAGCAACCCTCGCTATTTCGAATTCGAGGGAACAACCACGCCGCAGATTGGAACCTCCGGCGACTACATGATCTCCTACTGCACCGACCCAGACTACGGGGCAATGTTCGACCGGATAGCAGCCAGCAACCTCAACGTCATCCGACTCTTCACCTATGTTCCCATCAGCTGGTGCGGCGGCGGCGCATACTCGAGCCCCTGGGCCGGACGTCACCCAACGGTTTGGAACGAAAGTTGGTTTGATCGGCTGAACACCATCATCTCAGCGGCCGCCGCCAGACACATCGTGGTGGAAGTCGTCCTCTTCACACAGCTCTACGTCGATGGGGACTGGCAGGACTCCCCGCTCTATACACCAGGTCTCACTCGCTTCCAATTTACCAGCTTGGACGATCCCGGTCTGGTTGCAGAGCAGGACGAGTTTGTCGGCGAAATCGTCAGTCGCCTGGACGGGTATAACAACATTTACTACGAAATCGCCAATGAAGACTCAACCTATGCCTGGGAGGCGCACATTTTCGACAAAATCGTCGCCAGCGACACGCGCAGTCACCTGGTGGCGAGCACGGTTGGTTTGGGATTGGGTCAAATCGCGACTGCGCACTACGCTGTTGACTTATCCCATTGCTATCCCGGCGGGGAAGCCTGGATCGATGCTTTCCAAATGTTGGATATGGACCCCGCGTCCACGACGCGGGCTTTCGATGAGACCTTGATCACCTTCAGGGATTCCGGTGCCAATTTGGACTACGCACGGTTGGAGAGCTGGTCGTTCCTCGTGGGAGGCGGATCGACTTACGACAATCTCTGCTACGCCTGGAGCTCCCCAGGAGCTGATTCATTGCGAAGCTATCTTTCTGTTCTCAAGAGCTTCATTGCTGGCTTCGACCTTACGAACATGCAGAAAGCAAATATCATCCGTGATGCGCCGAGCGGCGGGATGGCTCGGGCCAGCGCCGACCCGGGATCTCAATACATGATCTATATTGCCGATGGCTTTGCTCGATACAGCGATCGGTGCTTTGGCGTTACCTATCCTGGATTGCACACCGACACGATAACCGTTCACCTCGAGGCGGCCCCGCCCGGCCAGTCGTATCAAGCCGACTGGGTGGACCCCACCGGCGGGAGCACGCTCTACTCGGAGACTTTCGCTTGGGACGCCAGCGGCGAAAGGATCATGACCTCTCCACAACACGTGACACCGGACATTGCTCTTCGCATCAAGGCCACACCTTGAGATGAAACAGACCGCTACCGACGAAGAAGAAGAGGGGCCGGGCAATAGCGCCGCAGGGCGCGAAAGGAAACCAATGCATTCTCTGCCAAGAACATTCCCAAGCTGCGTCGCCGCACTCACCTGGATTGCCATCGCCTTCGGTGGCGTAGGTTGCCAGGGGACCACCACAAATTCCTTAGAGCTGCTCGGCCAGCGCTGTGGCAATGGCATCTGCGGCCGGCAGGAGACCTATTCCTCGTATCCGCAAGCGAATGCGAACCTGATTGAGGATCCCGGCTTCGAGAACGGGCCGACTCGTGAGTTGACCGGGTATTCGCGGCCCTGGCTTGGCGAGGAGCGGAACGAGATCTTCGTCGTAAACGATGGCACTGCCCATACAGACGCACAACATGCCACGCTGATCGGCCCCACTGCCCAGCTCATGCAGATGGTCGATGTAAGGCCCAATACCGGCTATCGTGTGAGCGCCTTTGTGTCCGGAACGCCGGGCATCGATCAGCACGCGACGCAACCTGATTGGATTCGCGGTTTTTTCGTCGCTCCCAGGGGTGGTGTTGATCTCGACGATGACGGCGATGATGGTTTCGATGGCCCTCCGTATTTGAAAGCGGTCCCGATCATGACTGGGACGGGCGAGTGGCGTGAAATTGTTTTCACGTTCAACTCGGGCCCGAATACCGCAGTTTCGGTGAATTTTGATGCCAGGTTTTTCTCGGATGAACTCCTGAAGGTTGATGACGTGAGCGTGACCGAGGAGCCAGAGGCTCCCCCGCTCCACCCCAGCTTGTCGGGCGTGGCCGGGGACAGGAGGGTGGATCTCCAATGGACGCCTTACCCTGGCACCAGCGAGTACGCCATCTGGCGGGCAGATACTGAGCTCGAGTTTCCACGCCTAACGGTCAGGGTGAGTTGCGCGACCCCTCCCTGCCATTTCACAGATGATGACGTCATCAACGGCCGCGAGTACAGTTACCAGGTCGCAGTAGAGGATGGCTCCGAAGTGTGGATCTTCTCGTACGACAAGCTCCTGTTCACGCCGATGAGCTCGCCCTGAGGGAACGGCACCAGCGGAAGCGGCGAAGACTGAGTATCGCACGCGACATCCCAGTCGATATCGCTCGGTTTCTTGACCGATGCGCTAGTGCCGACACTCGCTGACCATTCGCCAGCAGCACTTTTGTACCAATAACCTTGCCGGTCTCGCCCGCAGGGCACGCTCCGAAAAAAGGATGCCATGAGATTAAAGCAATTCCTTCGTGAACTGCCGCCTCTGCTCACTTCCGCGGGCCCGCTGATGTCCATCCAACCGCGCCTCTGGTAAGAAAGGCTCCACCCAAGAAGTAACCGACAGCACATCCACTCTCCCTCTGGGAGAGGGTCAGGGTGAGGGGATTTGAAATAAGGAAGGAATGAAACTTCATGACGCTAAGGATCCATCAATGCCAACGGATGACGCTGCTCCTAAGTCTGGTCCTAGCAATCACCCGAGCTCAAGCCGTTGACCTCGCGAATCGTGTTCTCGTTGTCTACAACGACGCTTTCAGCGAATCGATCGACGTCGCCAACTACTACATTCAAATGAGAGGAATCCCGGCCAGCAACGGATGTGCGATTCACGTCGAGGAGAATGTGGATGGGTACATTTCTCAGGAGACTTACGTCAACTCTGTGAAAACGCCGATTCAGGCCTGCGCGGATGCGGTGGGACAGTCGCAGATCCTCTACATCGTTTTGACCTACCTTACGCCGTTCAAGATCTTTGACGGCTTTTACCCTGACTTCTACATACGCTCCATCGATAGCCTGTTGATCGATCTCTGGGGCGATGCCTCTCCAGGTGGAACTCAATTTCGCCACATCAATCCTTACTATGCTGCATCGCGTCCCTCTTCCGAGACCTATCAGCCCTTTGTTTCATTCGCCGAGTATCGAGCCCAACCGACTTCGCCTCGGATCTACTCGGTGTGGCGCCTGGATGCGCCCAGTGCCGAGCTGTCCAAGGGCCTGGTAGACAAAGCGATCGATGCCGAACAATATGGATTGGCCGGCCAAGGATGCTTCGATCGCCGCTACGGAGACATCACCGGTGTCCCAGATGACGGCCTCTACGGCTCGGGCGATTGGCGGATCCACAAAGCGGCCGAGTTCGCGTCTCGCCGGGGGTACTCGGTGCTGGAGGATGACAACGAGGAAGAGTTCGGCACTCCGCCAGCACCGCTGAGATGTGATGACGCGGCGCTGTACTATGGCTGGTACTCGTACGGAAATTACAACGACGTCTTTTCTTGGAATCCGGGCGCGATCGGCGTGCACATCGACAGCGCGTTCGCAAGCAGCCCACGGGAAAACAACAACTGGTCCGGCGGGGCCTTGGGCCGCGGGATTACCGTCACCTCCGGTGCAGTTGGCGAACCGTATCTGATGGGCATATCGAATGTTGATGGCGTCCTTCGAAACCTGATCGAGCGTGCGAATGTGGGCGACGCCTTTCTGCGCAACACCTACTGGCTGGACTGGATGATCATCAACATGGGTGATCCGCTCTACGTTCCCTTTCCCAACGGGTGAAAGCTCCCCTCTCCCTCTGGGGGAGGGTCAGGGTGTGGGGACCTGAAACCTTAAAAATCTTTTTAAGAATTCTCGCGCATGAATTCGTGAAAGCAGTGGTCTTTGCGCCTCCACCTTGACTATGGTTGGGAGAAATCGACCGGAGCAAGGTCAATCACTGAATGCTGAAGAGCGGTATTCCTGAAAAGCGGACGCCCGAACTGTGCTGCAGACGCGGTCACTCCGTGTCCACTGCCCTCTTATGGTCATTTCACTTGCGTCAATGCGTTCGCGCCGGCACCCGAAGCGAACGAAACTCGAACTGAGCAATCCCGCTCAACGATGCTGTTCACCGTCCAATCGCCTTAACGATACGGACGATCTCTTCCCCGGCGACATCAGCCGTCGTTCATCTAGCCGTCTGGGTGAACGTCGCGAGCTTGAGCCGACGGTCCTCAGTCGCGTAGCTGATATAGGCCACGTCTTCTCGAGGCGCTGCCAGGCTGACGAAAAATGTGACCGCTTCCGATTCCGGAACAGATATCCGTGTCCAGGTAGAACCCCAGTCATCACTCCTGGCGAGCGTTGCCCAAGGACGCGGATAGGCCTGGTAGGCGGAGTAGATTGTGCCAGAAGTGAACGCCTTGATTGCAGTCTTGGCCCCGCCCAACTCCGGATCGATAAAGCTCAATGTCCAGGCCAAACCCCCATCGAAGCTCGCGGCCAGCTTGACCTTCGCTCCAGGGTTCAGCTGCCCGTAGCTAATGTAGATAGTGTTGGTATCGACTACCGAGATTGCGCTTCCGTACCCGACCCAGATATCTGGCACGTGCTCCACAATGCTCAAGCGGACGGTCTGAAGCGCGTCAGTGGAGGCGGCAAAATTCAAATCAGCGTGATCAGGGCCAAGCAGATACTGGTAGCTGCAGAAAATTGTCTGTGAGTCGGCTGCATCGATCGACGTGGACCTGCCGTTCCCAACGCCGAGTTCGATCGGCGTTGTGCTCCAAGTGTTTCCTCCATCGAGCGTGTGAACGACATACATGCCAGCCGAGAGGCCGTTCATGTGGAAACTTATGTATGCAGTCTCTTCGTTGATAACTTTGATTGCGTTTTCGGCACCGCCAAATGCGCTCACGGCAGTGAACACTGTCCAAGTCAGCCCGGCATCCATGCTTTTTGCCACTCGAAGTTGTTGGCTCTCAAAGAGGCCGCTACGCTCCAAGAAGTACGCAATGTAGACCATGTCATTGAAGCCGCCGATGGAGACGCTGCGCTCCAGTATTCTGTCGTACTGCGGAGCGTCCATGTCGATGACACTCAGATCCCAGGTGGTGCCGCCATCTACCGACTTTGCAACTTTGAGCGCTGCCGGCGTGTATTGGCCGGAAGGCGGCTCGAGAAATTGTTTATACGCTATGTAAACAGTATCCACGTCTGGTGCGTAGACCGCGTTTTCTGCGCCCGTATAGGGCGAATTATCCACCTCTGTCAGTATCCACGTAGCGGCAAGGGCCGGAGTCGTCAAAAGCATCGCCGCCATCGAGATATAATTCATGAAATCCCCCTGCTTCGCTAGAACCTGTGTGCGTACCACGAAATTGGACCAGGTTGAAACGAGATCGGCCGGCGTGCTTAAGCGATCATCGCACGAGCCTTCGTTCCACGTTGGGAATGACCTCGCTGAGCGCCTCGGCGTAAGCGTCGGTGATCGGATCCTTTTTCCGCGAAGCGCGAGAGATCGCGTCCGCCACGCCAATCCAGTTGATGCTTTCCAAAGCGGGTACCCTTGGCTGCGAAGTGAGCACACAGCGCTCGGTCACCATTTCCCTCTTCGGCAGAAATTCTTTGCCCGTTCCCACAATCCAACTCCGAACCCGCGCGCACGCTTTGAGGCCTTCCTCGTCGCGCTTTTCGGCTTCCAGGAGCTCGAGCCGCAGATGCGTGGTGGCAGTCGAGCTAACGGGCACTCCTCGGTCCTTCAGTACCTGCACAAGCGCGGTGCGGATCTCATCTTGCGTCGGTGCACGCTGGGGGATTGTCCCGCTCGCAGTTGAAACTCTCAGAGGCGGCGCCACCGTAACATCTACCCGACCTCTCTCACATTTGCAACATTGGCATGTTTTAGTTTGTTTTGGTTTATTTTGTTATCAAGCATTCTCAGCGCTGCGATGAGCTTTGGCATCTCTCTATATCCCTTGAGGCGCCGAAAGCCTCGTGACACCTCGAGCGCGCCAGTTGCCACCCACCTCAGTGCCATGAGCC
>Ga0207684_10000124_pt1 | contig 141304 bp, 141 predicted proteins | sample KBSK5501metaG_FD_184342 | JGI IMG/M metagenome (GOLD analysis project Ga0207684, IMG submission 184342) | Corn, switchgrass and miscanthus rhizosphere microbial communities from Kellogg Biological Station, Michigan, USA - KBS K5-50-1 metaG... | ecosystem: Host-associated > Plants > Roots >...
ACGCGGCGTTGCTCCGTCAGGCTTTCGCCCATTGCGGAAAATTCCTCACTGCTGCCTCCCGTAGGAGTCTGGGCCGTGTCTCAGTCCCAGTGTGGCTGTCCGTCCTCTCAGACCAGCTACCCATCATTGCCTTGGTGGGCCGTTACCTCACCAACTAGCTAATAGGCCGCGGGCCCATCTGAGAGCGTCTTGCGACTTTAGTTATCAGATGATGCCATCCGACAACCACATGCAGTATTAGCTCTGCTTTCGCAGGGTTATTCTGCACTCTCAGGCAGGTTGCCCACGTGTTACTCACCCGTCCGCCACTCGCGCTAGCCACCCTTGCGGGCAGCTAACACCCGTTCGACTTGCATGTGTCAGGCACGCCGCCAGCGTTAATCCTGAGCCAGGATCAAACTCTCCGTTAAAACGCCTCGACCCAACAGGGCTGAGGCTTCAGAATCGAATCAGGGGTCCCTACGACATTTCGAAGGGCCTTCTCGGAGAAGTCCGTTCCACTCTTCAATTGTTAAGGTGCTCGCCGGCCCTGAGACGCGCGCAGGATAACCTCCCGCCTCTCGGGCAGCTTGTGAATGATACCGTATCCGCCTCTCAAATTGTCAAGAACCAAACAAACTGCGTAGCTAGCTTACCCGGCGCGGCCCCGGCCAAACCTCGCCGGAGCTCGATCTCTGCTGGGGCCGACCCCGACGCTACTTGTACTCCGGCAGCTGCTCGAGCTCGTCCGCCGCCAGGTCGGTATAGACCCGCCCCGTCGTAATCTTCGGAATTCGATCCGCCCGGACCTCCACTTTCCGCCCGCCAGCGGCCAGCTTCAGCACGATGCCGTGGAAGATGTCATCCTTCTCGTCCCCCAGTAGCCCTTCTACCCGGCCGATCTCCTCACCGGCCTCGCCCATCACCGGCGCCTTGTCCGGCATCGCCAGCCAGGCAACCTCCTGCTCATCGTCGGGCCCGGCCATCTACACCGCCCTCCGTCCGGAGAACGCCCGCGCGAGCGTCAGCTCGTCGGCGTATTCCAGCTCCCCTCCCACCGGCAGGCCGTGGGCAAGTCGCGAGGTCCGAACCCCCAGCGGGGCCAGCTGCTCAGCCAGGTAAGCGGCCGTGGCCTCGCCTTCCATGTCCGGATCAGTTGCCAGAATCACTTCGGCGACTGGCTCCCGGCGCAATCGGGCCACCAGCTCGCTGATCTTCAATTCGGCGGGCCCCACGCCATCGATCGGAGACAACGCTCCGTGCAAGACGTGGTAGAGACCGTGGTACTCACCCGTTCGCTCGATCGCCAGGACATCGAGTGGCTCTTCGACCACACACAGTACCGACCGGTCGCGCCTTGGCGAGAGACAGATCGCGCATCGCTCGCTTTCGGCAATGAAGAAGCACTCGTTGCAAAATCGGATCCGCGCCTTGACTTCGACGAGGGCCGCCGCCAGCCGGTCGACCGACTCGCGCGGTGTGCGCAATATATAGAAGGATAGGCGCTGGGCGGTCTTCGGCCCGATCCCGGGTAGCCGGCCGAGTTCTTCCATCACTCGCGTCAGCGCCGCAGGGACGTCAGCCACGGAACCGGACCTCGGCCACGAGCGCGACCTTTACCCCATCAGGCCTGGAGGCAGGCCCATCCCTGCGGTGACAGCGCCCATCTCTTTGGAGGCCAATTCACGCGCCTTCTCCATCGCATCGTTGACCGCCGCCAGCACCAGGTCTTGCAGCATCTCGACATCGGCCGGGTCGACCACCTCGGGCTTCACCGTGACGGACAGCACCTTCTGGTGCCCGTTGGCGATCACCTCGACCATGCCGCCGCCGGCGCTGCCGGTCACCGTCTTCTCCCCCAGCTCCTCCTGGATCTTCGCCATCCGGGCCTGCATTTGCTGGAGCTGCTTGAGCATCTTGAACTGCTGACCCATCTATCCCCTCCCTCGCGGGATGACCCGCACATTCGTGGCATCGAACCGGTTCATCGCCTCTTTGACGAGGGGATCATCCGCGATCGATGCAGACGGACGCGTCGCTGGCGGCGCGGCGGTCGCCGGCTTATCGGCCACGCTCAGCTCAACCCGCGCTTCCGGCCCAAAGATCTCGCGAACGACCCCCAGCAGGGCTTCGCGATTGTTCGGCCGTAGCATCAGGTCGGCATGCGCCGGATAGCGAAACTCGATCCGGACCAGGCCATCGGCCACCGCAGTCAGCCGCGCATCCATCAGCAGGCTCGCGACCGGCTTGGGCAGCCGGTTCTTGAGCGCATCCCATCGCGCATCCGGCCCCAGCACCGCCGGCTCCGGTGCCATCGCCGGTTCGAGCACCCGCTCGGCGCCAATCGCATCGGCCCTCGCCACCATCGGCGCGACCGCGACCGGCACGGCTTGGTTCATGTTCGATAGCAGCGTGACCTCCAGCAGCAGGCGCGCATCCGCGCCTTTGCGCAGTTCCGGCTCCATCTCCATCAGGCCCTTCCACAGCGCCAGCAGGGCGTTCCGCCCGGCCGCCCGCCCAATCTTCTCCAGACCAGCCGAGGCGGAACCGCCCAGGCCTTCGGCGTCCTGGTATCCAACCGACCGCAACGCGGCCTCGCGAATCGCGCTCAGCAAGCCACGCACCAGCTGGCGCACGTCACCGCCGGCGTCGTAGAACATCTGGAGGTCGCCCAGCGTTCGGGCGCCATCCCCCTCGACAACGTAGCCCAGCAGCCGGACCAGCGCATCGGGATCGGCCAGCCCCAGCAATTCGTGCGTCTTCTGCACCGTGAGTTCCTCGCCGGCTTGCGAGATCAGCTGGTCCAGCAGCGTGATGCCATCGCGCATGCTGCCTCGCGCGAGTCGGGCGAGCAGGGCCAGGCTTTGTGGATCCACCTTCACACCCTCTCGCTCAACGATCATTGCGAGCCGGGCGGCGATCGCTCCGGACTCGATCCGGCGGAAATCGAACCGCTGGCAGCGCGATGCCACCGTCAACGGGATCTTGTGCGGCTCTGTGGTCGCCAGCACGAAAACCACGTGCGCGGGTGGTTCCTCCAGGGTTTTCAACAAGGCGTTGAAGGCCTCGGTTGTCAGCATGTGAGCTTCGTCGATGATGTAGACCTTGACCCTCAACACGGCCGGCAGGTACTTCACCCGCTCGCGCAAGTCGCGGATCTCGTCGATGCCCCGGTTGGAGGCGGCGTCGATCTCGATCAGGTCGACGGCGGCACCCGTTCCGATCTCAACACAGTTGGCGCAGACTCCGCACGGCTCCGCGCCCTGGCGGTCCAAACAGTTGATCGCCTTGGCGAGGATCCGGGCGGTCGACGTCTTCCCGGTCCCTCGTACGCCTGAGAACAGGTAGGCGTGGGCCACACGGCCCTGCTCGACGGCATTCTTGAGAGTCTGGGCAATCGCATCCTGTCCGACCAGCTCGCCGAATTTCTGGGACCGGTACTTGAGATAGAGGGTCTGATAGGCCATCGGCTGCCCGACAATTCTACGGGCTGCCTCCCCGGCTGGGCCGTTGGTTTTATCGCGCGGCGACCGCCTGCCCCACCTGTTCGCGCCGCACCTGGTGGACCAGCATGATCGCCATCGCGCCCTCTCCGACTGCCGACGAGACGCGCTTCGCCGCGCCGCTTCGCACGTCCCCGGCCGCGAACACTCCGGGCACGCTGGTCTCCAGCAACAACGGCGCACGCGGCAGCGGCCACCCCGCGATTGGCCGGCCATCCATGACGAGGTCGGTCCCGGTCACGATATAGCCCTCCTCATCACGCTCCACGACACCCTTCAGCCAGTCGGTTCTCGCGTCAGCGCCAACCATCACGAACAGCGCGCGACCACGCACGGCTTCGGTCGTCCCACTGACCCGATGCCGGAGCACCACGCCTTCGAGCCGTCCCTCCCCGAACGCTTCGGCCACCTGGCTGTTGACGCGAACCCGGATATTGCGGGTCTGGTCGATCTCCTTGACCAGGTAGTCGGACATGCTGGTGTCGATGGAGGCACCGCGCACCACCATCGTCACATTGCTCGCGTATTTCGCGAGGTGGAGCGCCGCCTGCCCGGCCGAGTTCGCCGCCCCGACGATAAAGACCTCCTGTCCTGTCACGGCCGGTGCCTCAGTCACCGAAGCTCCGTAATAGACGCCCGCCCCGGCAAGCTTCTCCACGCTCGGAACCCCCAGCCGCCGGTAGCTCACGCCGGTGGCAATCACCACCGCTCGACTCACAACCTCACCACCATCCGCGAGCGCGACCACGTGGCCCTCGGGGTGCGGCGATAAGGCAACGGCGCGGTTCATGAACACGAACCTGGATCCAAACAGGACGGCTTGCTCATACGCCCGGCGGGCGAGTTCGCTGCCGCTCACGCCCCGCGGAAATCCCAGGTAATTCCGGATCATCGAGCTGGTCCCGGCCTGCCCGCCGGCCGCTTCGGGCTCGATGACGATCGTCTTGAGTCCTTCCGAGGCCGCGTAGACAGCGGCCGCAAGTCCCGCCGGCCCAGCGCCCGCGACCACGACGTCATAGGTTCCAGCATCGGCAACGGCGCTCGTTCGCACACCGAGCTGACTGGCGACCTCGGCAGGCGAGGGTTCGACCAGGACCCGGCCGTCGTACATCACGAACACCGGCAGGCGGGTATCGTCCTGTCCGATTTCGTCCAGCAAGCGCCGGCCCCGGTCGGACTGGACGTCGTAAAACTCGAATGGCACGGCGTTGCGGGTCAAGAGATCGCGGGCCTCATGACTCCGCGGCGACCACTGGTCGCCCACGACCCGAATCCAGGCGACCTCCACGCGGTCGGTATGAACCCACTCCGCCAACAGCTCACTGATCATGGGGTACAGCCGGAATTCCGGAGAGCCCCAGGGTTTGACCAGGTAGAAATCGATCTGACGCATGCTCATCGCTCGCAGGAGCGACTCATAGTCGCGCTGACCGCTCACGTCGATCAGCAAGAGCCGCCTGATGCGCCAGTCGATGTCGCGCGCTCGCGCCAGGACCTCGATCCCGGTGGTCTCCGGCATTGCGAGATCCGCGATACAGATCGCGATCCGCCCGTTCCCGCGGCCGATCGTTTCCATCCGCTCGATGGCGGCGGCGGGCGAATGCTCGGCGATCACGTCGTAATCCGCCCCGAAGCGACGGCGGACGTCCCGTTCGAGTGCGGCCAGAGCCTGGACGTCGTCATCCACCAGGAGAATCACGGGACCCCTCACGACGCCCCAGTCTACCCCGTGAATCCTTGATGCTCAGGGATCGGTGCGACCAGACAGGTGGGACCGCCGTCGGCGAAAAGAAACTCTTCGAGGTCGACTTCGACGACGGATTCGCCCGCCTCGCTCATCAACCTGACGGCCGCCGGATACCCGCGCGCGACGAAGCATCGACTGCCAGCCGCCAGCACGTTGGCGGCGGCGACGTCCTCGTCGCGAAGCGTCAAGCGCTCGACCTCGGCGGGCACCACCTCTGGGCCTGCGGCATCGAGCGATCGAAATCCGGAACGCGTCCCAATCAATCGGCTTGGACGCAGTGGCGTCACCGCCGAGGCGAGGTGCAATCGGTCGTCGACCGGGCACATGAACGCCTGGTACCCAACGCCTTGCACCGCAAGCGCCAGCTGCCTGGCGCCGGCTTCATTCGTCCGAGCGGACACGCCAATCGCGACCCGGGTGCCGTACGTGATCACATCGCCACCATCGAGCGTGCCCGGCTCGCGGATCTCCACCACCGCGGCTCCAGGCGCCAGCTGGCGCGCGCAAGCGAGTACCGACGCAACCTCTGGCCGGCGCGCCGGCGCGCCGGGCCGAGTCGCCACCAGAAGAACCGTTTGCCCGCTTCCGGGTCGTGGAAACGCCAACAACGTGTCCCAGGTAAAGCACGCGTCGGGCAGGTCCGGCTCCGCCGCTAACACCGTCACCGCCACCCCGGCCGCTTCGAGCGCTCGCCGGTAGGCCGCATGCTCGCGGGCCGCTCGCTCCGGATCAATTCGATCGCGTTCCGGATGCTCGGATAGCGCCCGCCGCAACGCGGCACTCGGTGGTCGCATGATGACGCGCACGCCCTATTCTCGCCGGCGCGGTCATCCCTTGAGGGCGCACCATATTCGGATGCAAACGCCGATGCGCTGGCGGGAATTGTTCCTCAAGGGTCGAGGCAGGCTCACCGCCGGCATCGTGCTCGTCGAGTTCCTGGTCGCGGTCGAAGCGCTCGTCGTGATCGCGATCATGCCCGCCATCCGGCAGGATCTCGGCGGACTCGAATTCTACGGGCTCGTCTTTGCCGGATTTTCGCTCGCGGCCCTGGTGCTCTCGCCGATTGCGGGACGGGCCGCCGACCGGCGTGGTCCCGCCCAACCCTTCCTGCTGTTCGGCGCCCTCTTCATCGCGGGCACCCTCCTCTGTGGGCTCGCGCCGTCGATGCCGTTGCTCGCCCTCGCGCGGGTGGTCCAGGGCGCCGGTGCGGGCGGCGCGTACACGGTGGCGCTCGCCGCGGTGACCCGGATCTACCCGGAGTCCGGCCGGGCTCGCGTGCTCGCCTTGCTCGCCGGCGCCTGGATCGTGCCCGGACTGCTGGGCCCGTCGTACGGCGCCCTGATGGCCGCCACCCTGGGATGGCGCTGGGCCTTCTTCTCGATCATCCCGCTGGCGGTCATCGCCATGGCGGTCGGCGCGCCCGTCTTGCGGGCGATTCCAGCGACGGGGCCGCCGTCCCGCTTATCGATTCGCTGGCCATTGGAGCTGGCCGCCGGCGTCGCGGCGCTGATCAGCGGGCTCTCACTGGTCACGTGGCTCAGCCTGCCGCTGGTTGCCGTCGGCGTCTGGCTGACCTGGTCCGCGCTCGGCCACATCCTTCCGGCCGGCTCGCTTCGCGCTCGACCCGGTCCGCCGGCCGCGGTGACGACGATCTTCCTGCTGATCCTCGCGTTCATCGGCACCGACTACTTCATCCCGTTGATGCTGACCGGCGTCCGCGACCGGTCGCTCGCTGAGGCCAGTGCTGTCATCACGCTCGGCACCGTGAGCTGGTCGGTGGGGAACTGGTGGCAGTCGCGCGCGGTCGCCCGGAGGTCGTCGGTCACACTCGTGCGCCTCGGGGGCGGGATCCTGACGCTCGCAATCATCGGCATCATCGCGACGCTGGCCGGCGCACCGCTCGCGATCTCGTACCTCTCCTGGTTCGCCGCCGGGATCGGCATGGGAATCGCGTACCCGACCGCCTACCTCGTCATCATGCAGGGGGCCGAGACGACCGATGCCGGCTCGGCTATCAGCGCCGAACAGGTGGCGGAGCGTCTCGCGCTCGCGCTCGGCGGTGGGCTTGGCGGTGTCTGCGTGGCGCTCGCGCTGGCGGTCCACGCGTCGCTCGCGACCGGGCTTGCGGGAGCCTTCGGACTCGCGTTGTTGGCCGCGCTGGCCAGTATCGCGCTCGCGCCGCGGCTGATCCCGGCACCGGAATCCTGGATGTCCGATTTCCGCTAGCCAGATCCGCCGGCGCCCGTCACAATGGAGCTCGTGATGACCTCGCCTCTCGACGTTGAACGTTGCTACCGTGCGGTCGAGAGCCGCGATGCGCGGTTCGACGGCTGGTTCATCACGGCCGTCACGACGACCCGCATTTACTGCCGGCCAAGCTGCCCGACGCCGGTCCGGCCGAAGCGCGAGAACGTCCGCTTTTACCCGACGGCCGCCGCGGCGCAGCTCGCCGGCTTCCGTGCCTGCAAGCGCTGCCGTCCGGATGCGTCCCCTGGCTCTCCCGAATGGAACGTTCGAGGCGATCTCGTCGGACGTGCGATGCGGCTGATCGCCGACGGCCTCGTCGACCGTGACGGCGTCGCCGGACTTGCCCGACGGCTTGCGGTCAGCGAACGTCATCTCCACCGGCTGCTGCTTGGCGAGCTGGGCGCCGGTCCGCTCGCGATCGCGCGTGCGCAGCGAGCGCAAACCGCCCGGACGCTGATCGAAACGACGGATCTTCCGTTCACCGACGTCGCCTTCGCGGCCGGGTTCGAGAGTATTCGGCAATTCAATGACACGGTTCGCGAAGTGTTCGCCCTCACGCCGACGGAGCTGCGGCGGAGGGGCCGGCGCCGCGGCGACATCGCCGAGGGATCGCTGACGCTGCGTCTTCCCTATCGTCCACCGCTCGACTGGGACCGGCTCTTCGATTGGCTTCGTGCCCGGGCGATTCCGGGCACCGCGGTCGCGAACGGCAACACCTATCGTCGAACGCTGCGCCTGCCACGGGGCACCGGCGTGGTCGCGCTCGAACCGGTCGACACCCATATCCGATGCAACTTGCGGCTCGAGGCGATGGCTGACCTGACGAGCGCGGTCCGCCAGTGCCGAAGGTTGCTCGACCTGGACGCCGACCCCTTGAGCGTCCTCGAGGTGCTTTCGAAGGACCGGCGGCTTTCGCCGATCGTGAGAAAGCGTCCCGGCTTACGAGCCCCCGGCGCGGTCGACGGGACGGAGCTCGCGATCCAGGCGATCCTCGGCCAGCAGGTCTCGCTCGCCGCGGCGCGCACGCTGACGTCTCGGCTCGTGACGGCCCACGGCGATGTGATCAAGATCGCGGACCCCACGCTGCGCTACCTGTTTCCCACCGCCGACCGGATCGCGGACGCCGATCTGTCGAAGCTGGGCGTTCCGGCGACCCGGCAAGGGACGCTCAAAGCCCTGGCGAAGGGCGCGGCCAGCGGTTGGCTTTCGCTCGATCCCGGGGCGGACCGCGCCGAGGTCTACCGGCGGCTGCTGGCGCTTCCCGGCATTGGCGAATGGACCGCAGGCTACATCGTGATGCGTGCGCTCGGCGATCCCGACACGTTTCTGCCGGGCGATCTCGGCATCAAGAGAGCCGGCGCGCGCCTTGGTCTCGGCTCGAACCCGCGCGCGATTTCGGAACATGCGACCGCCTGGCGTCCCTGGCGGACCTATGCGACACATCAACTGTGGGCCACGCTGGCGGATCATTAAGGAGGATCCCATGCAGACGAAGACACACCTGTTCAGCACGACGCACCCGACCCCGGTTGGCAACCTCACGCTGATCGCGTCCGATCAGGGCCTCCGCGCAATCCTGTGGCCAAGAGAATCCCCCAGGCGTGCCCGCATCGCAAACCGTCCGGAGCGCCACCCCGACCACCCGATCCTGAGGCGGACGGCGGCGCAGCTGGACGAATACTTCGCCGGCACGCGCACCACCTTCGACATCCCGCTCGACCTCGAGGGGACGCGCTTCCAGATCGCCGCCTGGCATGCGCTCGCGAACATCCCATATGGCACGACGATGAGCTATGGGCAACAGGCAGCGGCACTCGGGATTCCGACCGCTGCCCGCGCCCTGGGCGCCGCGAATCGGGCCAACCCGGTCTGCATCGTACTGCCCTGCCACCGCGTCATCGGCGCGGACGGCTCGCTCACCGGATTCGGGGGCGGACTGCCCACCAAGGCCTGGCTGCTCGACCACGAGGCCCGAGTGCTGATGGCTACTATCGTCTCGACGCCCCCATGGCAACATCCGCAGCCGATGCAACCGCGCTTATCCATGCCCGTGGCCTGAGCAAACGCTTCGGCAACCTCGTCGCGGTCGATGCGATCGATTTCGACGTCGATCGCGGCGAGGCCTTCGGGTTCCTCGGACCGAACGGCGCTGGGAAGACCTCGACGATGCGCATGATCGGCTGCGTCTCGACACCATCCGCCGGAACGCTTCGGGTGCTGGCCATGGATCCTGTCACCGATGGTCCCCGGATCCGTGCCCGGCTCGGCGTCGTCCCCCAGGCGGACACGCTCGACATGGAGCTCCACGTCGACGAAAACCTGTTCACCTACGCTCGCTACTTCGACATTCCGCGGGATGTCGCCCGCCGGCGCGCGCAGGAACTGCTGGAATTCGTGCAGCTCAACGACCGGGCCAAGGACGACGTCGAGCCCCTCTCCGGCGGCATGAAGCGCCGGCTCACGATCGCCCGCGCGCTCGTCAACGAGCCGGAGCTCCTCTTGCTCGACGAGCCCACCACCGGCCTCGACCCGCAGGCGCGGCATCTCGTGTGGGATCGCCTCTATCGCCTCAAGCAGCAGGGGGTGACGATTGTTCTGACCAGCCATTACATGGACGAGGCGGAGCAGCTGTGCGACCGGTTGGTCGTCATGGACAAGGCGAAAATCGTGGCGTCCGGGTCGCCGCGCAGCCTGATCGATCGCTACGCCACCCGTGAGGTGCTCGAATTGCGCTTCAAGATCGATGCCGCACCGTCGCTCGATGGCAAGCTCGATGGGATCGCCGATCGGGTCGAGGTTCTGCCTGACCGGGTGCTGCTATACACCCAGGATGGCGACGCGGCGGCGGCCGCGGTCCATCAACGCGGCCTCCAGCCGGAGAGCACCCTCGTGCGGCGCAGCACGCTCGAGGACGTCTTCCTCCGCCTCACCGGACGGAGCCTGATCGAGTGATCCGGCGGCGATGACCGGCACCTGGCGCGTCATCGAGCACCACCTGATGGTGTACCGGCGCACCTGGAAGGGCGGGATGTTCGTGTCGTTCGCGTCGCCGATCCTGTTTCTCGCCGCCATGGGCATCGGGCTGGGCAGCCTGATCGCGCGCGGGCCTGTCCGCAGCGTGGGCGGCGTTTCCTACCTGGCGTTCCTCGCCCCCGGCCTGCTGGCGGCCACCGCGATGCAGACCGCGTTCGTGGAGGAGACCTACCCGATCATGGCGAAGATCCAATGGCTTCGGACCTATGAGGGCATGCTCGCGACGCCGCTGACGATCGGCAACGTCGTCGGCGGCGAGGTCGGCTGGCTCGTCATCCGGCAGGCGATCACGGCGATTCCGTTTTTCGTGGTCCTGGTGATCTTCGGCACCGTGGGGTCGCCGGCGGCCCTCTTGATGGTGCCGGTCGCGGTCCTGAATGGGCTCGCGTTCGGACTGCCCATCATGGCTTTCACCGCGACCCAGCGCAAGGACAAAGGCTTTCCCACCATCGGCCGATTCATCATCACCCCGCTCTTCCTGCTCGGCGGCGTGTTCTTCCCGATTCAGCAGCTGCCACAGCTCGCGCAGGCGATCGCCTGGCTCACCCCCCTCGCGCACAGCGTCGCACTGGCGCGCAGCCTCTCGACCGGGGTCGTGAATGGTTCGGCGGCGATCCACCTGGCGCTGCCCGCGCTCTACGTGGCGGCGGGTACCGCGGCCGTCGCCTTCACGTTCCGCCGGCGGTTGGTTCAGTGATCGGCGTGCTGGCGCGGCGGCGCCCCACCCAGCTGCCGGCGCCTCGTCGCGCGACGCGCCTGGTGGAGCGCAACGCCCTCCTGTACCGGCGCGAGTGGACCCTGATCGTCTCAGGGTTTTTTGAGCCGCTGTTCTACCTGCTGGCGATCGGTTACGGCGTCGGCTCGCTGGTTGGATCGGCCGTGACCCTCAACGGCCGGCCGATTCCGTATGCCGCCTTCGTGGCTCCCGCCTTGATGGCCACCTCCGCCATGAACGGAGCCGTCTACGAAACGGCGTTCAATTTCTTCTACAAGCTGAAGTACGTCAAGCTCTACGACGCGGTGCTCGCGACCCCGCTCGGCGTCGCCGACGTCGCGCTTGGCGAAATCTTCTGGGCGCTGATTCGCGGCACGCTCTATGCGCTCGGGTTCCTGATCGTCATGGCGGGCCTCGGCCTGATCAAGTCGCCCTGGGCGATCCTCGCCTTGCCGGGCGCGATGCTGATCGGCTTCACGTTCGCTGCCGTTGGGACCGTCGCCAGCACCTTCGTCCGTACCTGGCAGGACTTCGACCTGGTGCTGATCGTGATGATTCCGCTCTTCCTGTTCTCGGCGACGTTCTATCCCATCACCCTCTACCCGCAGGCGCTCCAGCTGGTCGTGCAGCTGACGCCCCTCTACCACGGCGTCGACCTGCTGCGGAGTCTGACCACCGGCTCGATCGGACTGTGGCTGGTCGGCGATCTCGCCTATCTTGTCGCACTGGGCGGCGCCGCCCTGCTGGTGGCGGCGTTCCGCCTCCAGCGGATGCTCCTCAAGTAGGCGGCGCAGCCAGCAAGCCTGCGGCACCCGCTACATTACTAAGGAGATGCATCCGGGGAACAACCTGACGCGGGACGAAGCCCGCCGGCGGTCCCAGCTGATCCAGACCCCCCTCTACGATATTTCGCTTGATCTGACGCGGGAGACCGAGACCTTCACCTGCGAAGCCACGATCCATTTTCTCTGCCAGGAGCCGGGAGCGGATACGTTCATCGATTTCCTGGCGCCTTCGGTGGACAGTTGCGAGCTCAACGGCGACGAGGTTCCGAAGGAGGCCTACGATGGCGCTCGCATTGCTCTGAAGAACCTGCGCGACGCGAACGAGCTCCACGTGCTGGGGACCTGCGAGTACCAGAACATCGGCGCGGGACTGAGCAAGTTCACAGACCCCGTTGACCACAAGGTCTACCTCCACAGCCAGTTCGAGACCTTCGACGCCCACCGGATGTTCCCCTGTTTCGATCAACCGGATCTCAAGGCCAGCTTCACCTTTACCGTGCTGGCTCCCAGCGACTGGGTGGTGGTCTCCAACAATCCCGGCCAGGCCCAACAGGTGGCTGGCAAGGAGAACATCAAGCGCTGGACCTTTGGGGCCAGCCCCAAGATGTCTTCCTACCTGACGGCGATCGTGGCTGGACCGTATCACGGCGTCAGGGACCGGCACGGCGATATCGATCTCGGCATCTTCTGCCGTCAGTCCCTGGCGCCATACCTCGATCCCGACGAGATCTTCACGGTGACTAAGCAGGGTCTCAATTTCTACGGACAGGCCTACAAGTACCCCTATCCGTTCCAGAAGTACGACCAGCTCTTCGTGCCGGAGTTCAGCGCCGGAGCGATGGAGAACATCGGCTGCGTCACGTTCAACGAGGCGATGATCTTTCGCTCCAAGGTCACCGAGGCGGTTCGCGAGGATCGGGCGAACGCGATCCTGCATGAGATGGCCCATATGTGGTTCGGCGACCTCGTGACGATGCGCTGGTGGGATGACCTCTGGCTGAACGAGAGCTTCGCCACCTTCATGTCGGTGCTCTGCCAGGTCGAGGCCACCCGCTTCAAGAATGGATGGGTGACGTTCGCGAACCAGTACAAGGCCGGCGCCCGGCGGCAGGATCAGCTGCCGACCACCCATCCGATCGCGGCCGACGTGCCCGACATCCAGTCGGTCTATCTCAACTTTGACGCGATCACCTACAACAAAGGCGCCTGTGTCTTGCGCCAGCTGGTCGCGTACGTCGGCCAGGAAACGTTCTTGCGCGGCGTCCAGCGCTACGTCAAGCAGCGGCAATTCGCGAACGCCACGCTTGCCGACTTCCTGTCGGACGTCGAGGCCGGCTCCGGCCGCGACCTCAAGGTCTGGTCGAAGCTGTGGCTGGAGACCGCCGGGCTCAATACCCTGCGGCCGGTCGCCACCTCGCAGAGCGATGCCATCGGATCGCTCACCATCCAGCAGGAGGCTCCCCGCGAGCATCCCACGATCCGGCCGCATCGCCTCGCGGTCGGACTCTACGACCGACAATCGAATGCGTTGCAGCTGCGCCGCCGTGTCGAGCTCGACGTGGCCGACGAACGCACCCCGGTCAACGACCTGGTCGGGGAGCGGCTCGCCGACCTCTTGCTGGTCAACGATCAGGACCTGACCTACGCGAAAATCCGACTGGACGGGCGCTCGCTCTCGACCGCCAGGGAGCACCTCGCCGAGCTATCCGACCCGCTCGCCCGCGCGATCACCTGGGCCGCCCTCTGGGACATGCTCCGCGATGCGGAGCTGCCCGCCCGCCGGTATTTGCCGCTGGTTCTCAACAACATCCGCGGCGAGACGGACATCGGGGTGGTGCAGGATCTGCTTGCCCAGGCCTCCTCGGCTGTCTGGGTGTATGGCGACCCGGCCAACGCGCAGTCGGCATTGAAGGCGCTCGCCGATCACGCGCTTCGGGCGCTCGACAGTGCGCCGGCGGGCAGCGACTTTCAGCTGGCGTGGGCGCATGCGTTCATCAATGCGACCCGCTCGGACGAGCACCTCTCCATCATTCGCGGCTTGCTGGACGGCATCAAGGTGTTCACCGGTCTCAAGGTGGACACCGACCTGCGCTGGGCGATCGTCGGGGCGCTGGCGGGCGTCGGCGCCGATGATGGCCTGATCGAGGCCGAGCTCGAGCGCGATCCCACCGACGAGGGCCAGCGTCACGCGGCGGCCGCGCGCGCAGCCCGTCCCACCGCCGAGGCGAAAGAGCAGGTATGGGCCTCGCTGATGGAGGACCTCACGCTGCCGCTGGCGACGATGCGGTCGATGATGGCCGGCTTTCACCGCTTCGACCAGCGGCGACTGCTCGAGCCCTACCGCGCCCGCTACTTCCAGGCGCTGGCCAACGTCTGGAAAGAACGGGACATCGAGATCGCCCTGGCGTTCGCCCGTCAGATGTTTCCGAACGTGGTCGTCGGCGACGAGACGGTGACGGCGACCGACCGCTACCTCGCTGACGAGAACGTGCCCGGGCCGGTCCGCCGCATCCTGCTCGAAGGTAAAGACAACATGCAACGGGCGATGCGCGGCCGGGCCGCCGACACCGCCACCGTCGAGAACGTCTCGGCCCAGCGCTAGGCGGCTTCCTCCGCGCAAGCGCCGGAGGAGTCGGGCGTTGTGCAGTCGTCGATGCAAAATCCGGCGCCCTGGCCGCCGCCAGCCCAACCGGCCGGACCCGTCCCGCCCGATCGGGTTCGGCGCTCCGGCATCAAATGGAGATTTGTGATCATCGCCGGTCTGACGGGAGGGCTTCTACTGATCGGGGCCTTGCTCGTGTTGAACTCAGTTACTCAAGGTTGGAATCGAGGCAGCGCCTTCGGCGTCCCGACCGATTTCCCGATCTACCCCAATGCGACGCTGATCGGCGTGAATGAGAGCATCAGCACGACTGGCACCCGCGTCACGGCGGCGTGGGAAGCCGACGCCCCGCTCGATGTCGCGACCTCCTACTACGCCGAACGTCTCGACCAGGGATCCTGGCAGATCACGCGCAAGAACACCGTGAACGGCATCTGGGAGTTCCGTCATACCGACGGCAAGATTCACGGCTACATCCAGCTGTCCGGCCATGGACAGCAGACGCGCGTCGACGTCCTACTGCTGAAGTAGGCGCGCGGCCTGCGACGCGATCACGGCATCCTCCCGCGCCTCGACCCGCAGAACGGCGATCGCGCTCCCGGGTTCACTGATCACCGCGTCATTCTTCACGTCTGTTGCCGGAACGTCGTGAAGGCCAAGCGGGGCCAACCGGCGAACGACGGCGGAGCGAACCGAGGCCGAGTGCTCCCCGATCCCGCCGGTGAACACCAGGGCGTCGACGCGAGGCAGCGTCGTGGCAGCAGCCGCGATGCCGGCGGCCGCTCGGCCGACGAACATATCGATGGCGAGCCGGGCCCGCTTGTTCCCCGCCCGGGCCGCTTTTTCGATCTCGCGCATGCCGGCGGCCCGACCGTAGACAGCAACCAGGCCCGACTGGTGGTCGAGCGCGGCCTCCAGCTCGCGCCACCCGGCCCGCCGCGTGCGCAACATATATAGAAGGATGCCGGGGTCGATCGACCCCGACCGGGTCCCCATCATCAGCCCTTCCAGGGGCGTCAGCCCCATCGAGGTGGCAACCGAGCGGCCGTTCAGCACCGCGGCGACGGAGCAACCACTTCCGAGGTGCGCGACCACCAGGGCCAGCTGCGAACCCCGCCGGCCCAAGAGCGCCGCCGCTCGACCGGTCGACCACTCGACCGACAATCCGTGGAAGCCGAAGCGACGGATGCCAAATTCGCGATGCCAGCCCCATGGCACCGGGTACAGAAACTGGTCCTCGTCGAGGCTGGCATGGAAGGCCGTGTCAAATGCCGCCACTTGCGGCGTCCTCGGCAGCAGCCCACGGGCGGCGCGAATCCCCTCCGCGGCGACCCGATTGTGCAACGGAGCGAATTCGCCCAGCGCTTCGATCCCGCTCAACACCCGGTCATCCACCCGCACGGCCGACCGATATCGCGTACCCCCATGCACGACCCGGTGTCCGACCGCGTCGACGTCCTTGCCCCCGGTGACCTCGAGCTTGCCGAGCAGGTTTCGGATGGTGCGCTCCAGGCCGTGGCGCCGGGTGGCATCTGTTCCGAGTGAGACCTCGTCCTGGGCGATTGCCCGCAAATCGCGGCTCTCGACGAGGCTGCCCTTGATCGAGCTGGAGCCGGTATTGAGAACCAGAACGCGCACTAGGGATTTCCACCTCCCCCGCTTGCGGGGCAGAGCCGGGCCCGCCGGCCCACGCGAGCCGCGCGGAACGTGCGATGCGAGCGTTTGAGGCGTTGCGTGGGGGCGGGTGTTAGTAAGACCAGGTCCAGTCGCGCACGTCCGGCTCATCCTCGCCGTGGTCGCGGGTGTACTGCCGGTGCCGGAACCGCTCATCCATCATCCGCTGCCGGACATGCCCCGCCCGGGAGCCCAGCCCCGGGACACGATCGATCACATCCATCACCAGGTGGAAGCGGTCGAGGTCGTTCAGCATGACCATGTCGAAGGGCGTCGTGGTCGTCCCCTCCTCCTTGTAGCCGCGCACGTGCATGTTGTTGTGATTCCGTCGCCGATAGCAGAGGCGGTGGATCAGCCAGGGATAGCCGTGGTAGGCGAAGATCACCGGCCGGCTGATCGTGAACAGGGCGTCGAACTCGGCGTCGGAGAGGCCGTGCGGATGCTCCACTTGCGGCTGCAGCGTCATCAGATCGACGACATTGACCACACGCACCTTGAGATCCGGGAGATGCTGACGGATGAGGTCGGTGGCGGCCAGCGTCTCCAGGGTGGGGATGTCACCGGCGCACGCCATCACCACGTCCGGTTCCCCGGTATCGTTGCTGGCCCAGTCCCAGATCCCAATGCCGCGCGTGCAATGCACGACGGCGTCGTCCATCGACAGATAGTTGAGTTGCCGCTGCTTGCCGGCGACGATGACATTGACGTACTGGCGGCTGCGCAGGCAGTGGTCGGCGATGGAGAGCAGGCAGTTCGTATCCGGGGCCAGGTAGACCCGGACGACCTCGGCCTTCTTGTTCATGACCAGGTCGATGAAACCCGGATCCTGGTGGGTGAAGCCGTTGTGATCCTGTCGCCAGACGTGCGAGCTGAGCAGGTAGTTGAACGACGCGATCGGCCGGCGCCACGACAGCCGGTTCGTGACCTCCAACCACTTCGCGTGTTGGTTGAACATCGCGTCGACGATATGGATAAAAGCTTCATAACAGTTGAAGATCCCATGCCGGCCGGTGAGCAGGTAGCCTTCCAGCCACCCCTGGCACAGATGCTCGCTGAGCACTTCCATCACTCGCCCATCCGGGGCGAGGTGGTCATCGGTGGGCAGCCTCTCCGCGAGCCAGTCGCGATTGGTGACATCGAACACGGCACTGAGCCGGTTGGACGCGGTCTCATCCGGACCCATCAGCCGGAAGTTGTGCGGATTGTTGGCGATCACGTCGCGGAGGTAGGCGCCCAGCACCTTGGTCGCCTCGTCAAACGTGGTGCCCGGTTTGTCGACCTTGACGGCGTAATCGCGGAAGTCGGGGAGGCGCAGCGTTTGCAATAGTTCGCCGCCATTGGCGTGAGGGTTGGCGCTCATCCGACGCTGGCCCTTCGGCGGTAGCGTTGCCAGATCGGCAGTCAGCGCGCCATCGTCGCCGAACAACTCCTCAGCGCGATAGCTCCTCAACCACTGGTCGAGGATCTGGAGATGCTCAGGGTTCGTCATGTTGTCGACGGGGACCTGGTGCGAGCGCCAGGTCCCCTCCACCGGCAGGCCATCGACTTCCTTCGGCCCGGTCCACCCCTTTGGTGTGCGCAGGACGATCATGGGCCACCTCGGCCGCGTCGGCCGGCCGCGCTTGCGGGCCGATCCCTGGATCTCCTGGACCTCGTCCATCACGAGGTCGAGCAGGGCGGCCATCCGCTGGTGCATGTCCATCGGGTCGTCGCCGGCCAGGATGTAGGGCGTGTATCCGTAGCCTTCGAGCAGTTGTCGCAGCTCGTCCTCCGGGATGCGCGCCAGGATGGTCGGGTTGGCGATCTTGTAGCCGTTGAGGTGGAGGATCGGGATGACGGCCCCGTCGGTGACCGGGTTGAGGAACTTGTTCGAATGCCAGCTCGCGGCCAGCGGGCCGGTCTCCGCTTCGCCGTCTCCGATCACGCAGAAGACCTTCAGGTCGGGATTGTCGAAGGCCGCGCCGTAGGCGTGCGTGAGCGCGTAGCCGAGCTCGCCGCCCTCGTGGATGGAACCGGGGGTCTCCGGCGCATCATGACTGGGGATGCCGCCGGGAAACGAAAACTGCCGAAAGAGTTTCTGCAGGCCCCTCAGATCGCGCGTCACATCCGGATAGATTTCGGTGTAGGTTCCCTCGAGGTACGCGTTGGCAACCATCGCGGGTCCACCGTGTCCGGGGCCGCAAATGAAGATGGCATCGAGGTTGCGGGCCTTGATCACCCGGTTCAGGTGCACATACAGGAAGTTGAGTCCGGGCGTCGTGCCCCAGTGCCCCAGCAAGCGGGGCTTGATGTCCTTGATCTCCAGCGGCTTGCGCAACAGGGGATTGTCGAGGAGATAGATCTGGCCGACGGACAGGTAGTTCGCCGCTCGCCAGTAGGCATGCAGTCTCTCGAGTTCTGTGTCGTTGAGCGGCCCTTCCGCCACCGCACCGGCCCCTTTCGGTTGCGTCTGCACAGTTCAACGATACGTGACGCGGCCCCGTCACGGGTACACTGGCGCCGGGATGAGGAAACCGGCCTCGTCGCGCAGGCCTGCACGCAGGTCCTCACCGAAGGGCGGCGGCCCGATTCAGCACGTGGTGATCATCTTCAAGGAGAACCACACCTTCGATAACTATTTCGGACGCTTCAAAGGCGCCGACGGCGACGCCAGCCTGCCACCCGCCCCCGATCCACCAGCGACTGATCATCCACACGACCACGCGACCTGGCTGAATCGGGCCAGCGTTGCGGCCCGACAGCAGTACGATCAGCCAAATATCCCGAACTACTGGCGCTACGCGCAGCAGTTCACGTTGTGCGATCGCTACTTCACGGACGTCGCCGGACCGTCGACACCGAACCACCTGATGGTGATTGCGGCTGACTCGCCGATCATCAACAACCCGCACTATCGCGAGCCGATCAGCCGGCAACCACCTTTCAATCTGCCGTCGCTGCCAGCCAACCTGGAGATGGCCGGGCTCACCTGGCGCAACTACGGCGGCTATGCCCAGGGCTACATCAGCGCCCTGAAGGGCAGCCCGAACAACGTGAAGCCGGAGCAGTTTGCGACGGATGCCGCGGCCGGCAAGCTCGCGAGCGTCTCATGGCTCTACGGTCCGACCGGGCTGAGCGAGCATCCCGTCGAGTCGGTCAAAGCCGGCGACCACTGGACTGCGACCCAGATCGATGCCCTCGTCAAGGGCGGGCTGTGGGCGAATACCGCCGTCTTCATCACCTGGGACGACTGGGGCGGCTGGTACGACCATGTCAATCCACCGCTGGCCGAGAAATGGACCGATGGTACCCAGTTCCGGCTCGGGAGCCGCGCTGGCTGCCTGGTGCTGGGTCCGTACGCGAAAGCCGCCTACGTCTCACATAACCAGCACTCGCACGTCAGCCTGGTCAAGTTCTGCGAGACGACCTTCGGCCTGCCGGCGATCAACGCCCGGGACCAGGCGGCGGACGACATGTCGGACTGCTTCGACGTCACCCAGACGCCGCTGTCACCACCCGGCCCCGGCCTCTGAGCGGTTTCTCAGCGGTGGGCACGTTGAACCGTCATGCCCGTGCTCGAGCCCCTTCTGCTCGCCGCAACTCTGACCGCAACGGCGCTGGCCTTGCTGAGCGCAGGCCTGGCCGGCTTCCGGCTGGCGAAGTACCGAGCCGCCGCGCAGCGCCAGGCGCTCAAGATCATCAGCGGGTTGACCCCTGACGGCCTGAAGCAAACCGCTCCCGCGAGCTCCGACCGGTTGGCTCGAGCGGCTTTGACTCGCATCTGGGCGCTCACCGCCCCGGTGATCAGGCGCCAGCGTGAGCTCCTGGAGCAGAACGGCGAACTGCAGCGCCGGTACGGCCAGGCGCGGGCGCTGATCGACCTGATGGCCGAATTCAACCAGACGATGCAGCTCGCGGCGGTGCTCGATCGGCTGAGCCTCGGTTTGAGCCGCTTCTTCGCCGGCGACGGCGTCGCCATCTGGATTCGGGCCTCGCAGGGGCAATTCGAGCTCGCCGTCAAGGTGGCCGAGGAATTCCCGTCCTCGCTCAATCCCCACGACCGTTGGGTCGCTACGGTCATGGCCGGAGAGGCCGGCCTGGTCCTCCCCTTCTGGTTGGAGGGCGAGATGCCCTGCATGGCGGCGCCGCTGCTCGACGCGCGAGCACAGCGGATCGGCATCGTGGCGCTCACCTCGCGACGCCGCCCCGCCTACACCGTCGAAGACGGCGCCTTCCTCCGTACCGTGATCGGCCACGCCGCCCTCGCGATCCAGAACGCCACGATGTACGAGTTCATCGACACGCTGTCTCGGATCGACCCGCTGACCGGGCTGCAGAATCGGCGTGAGTTCGATCGCTCGTTGCAGCAAGCGTTGGCAGCCGCGCAGCAGGCAGGGCAGCCGGTGTCGTTGATCATGGCCGACATCGACCACTTCAAACGCATCAACGACCAGTTCGGCCACCAGGAGGGGGACCGCGCGCTGGAGCAAATCGGACGCGTGATCCAGTCGGTCCCCCGGCGTGCGACCGATGGGGCCTTCCGCATCGGCGGCGAAGAGTTCGCCATCCTGATGGGCAACACGGACAAATCCGGGGCCGTGGGAGTTTCCGAGACCCTGCGCGGTGTCATCGGGGGCGCCCGGTTCCTCTCCAGCGGCGAGCCGGTCACAGTGAGCCTGGGCGTCGCCACCTTCCCCGAGGATGGCGCTGATGCTACGACCTTGATCGCGGCTGCCGACCGGGCGCTCTACCAGGCGAAGGCGGGCGGGCGCGACCGGGTCGAAGCGGCCTGAACTGACTTCACCCGCGCCCGGACCTCGCGGCGTCTGAAAGATCGGACGGCGCAACGCCGCCTCGATTCAATCGGACTCATAGGAGGAACCGTAATGTTCTCGATGCTCAGGCCAAATCTTCGAATACTCCTCGCCGCCGCGGCCCTCACCGCGGGCACGATGGCGGTGAGCGGAGCCGTCTCCGCCTCGGCCGATGACCTTGGCGCCTTCACCTGCACGGACAAGGCCGGCGGCGTGGCCGGCGCTCGCGGCACCGTCACCGCGATCCGCTTCGCGCATCACGATGGCTACGATCGCCTGGTCATCGGATTTTCCACGTCGAACACGATGCCGGAATACCGCCTGACGCAGCAAGCCTCCGCCACGTTTGTCCAGGATGCCAGCGGACGGCCCGTCGCGCTCGAGGGCTCAGCCGGAATCCGCGCCGTCCTCCGCAACACCGATATCGTGGACGGCGCGCCCAGCGACCAGAAGCCAGGATTGCCGGAGCTCCGCGAAGTCGCTAACATTGGCGACTTCGAGCGAGTGGTGAGCTACGGCATCGGCCTGACGGACGCGGCCTGCTTCCGCACCATCGAGCTCACCTCACCGACCCGTCTGGTGATCGACGTCCAGACGCCGGCCAGCGCGCCAGCGACGACGGCCGTTCCCAGCCAGGCGGCCCAACCTTCGGACCTCGCCGTCACCGGCCATCCGGCCTCCGCGGGCCAGCCAGCCGGCATGCCAATCGTCCCGATCCTGCTGGGACTGCTCGCGGCGACGGCGGGGCTCACCATCGCCGGTCTGTGGCGATTCGCGAGGAAATGACCTCCTCTTCCAGCTATTCCCCTCCCCCCTGGTGGGGGAGGGTCAGGGTGGCGGGTCTTCACCCGTCCGCGGTGCTGGCGACGTCGCTAGGATTGGCATGCTCATGGATCCGGCGCTCGGACGCGTCATCGAGCGTTGCCGAGACGGCGATCGGGACGCATTTGAAGAGGTGGTGGACCGCTACGGGCTTCAGCTCCTCCGCACCGCCCGTTTGATCCTCAGAGACCCGGCGCTGGCCGAAGATGCGATCCAGGAAACGTTCATCAAGGCCTGGCAGCGGATCGGCACCTTGCGCGAAGAGGACCCCGGACCCTGGCTCACCCGGATTGCCGTGAATGAAAGCATCTCGTCGTACCGGCGGCGACACCGCTTCCAGGCGCTCACCGAACGGTTCGGCCGCCTGGGCGGCGGCAAGCATGGGGTGTCCAGTGACCAACGCCTCGACCTGGCGCACGCCCTCGACCAGCTCACCCCCGAGCACCGCGCCGCGGTCGCCCTCCACTACTACCAGGACCTGAGCGTCGAGGACACCGCCAGGGCGCTGAAGGTTCCGGTCGACACCATGAAGGCTCGCCTCAAAACCGCACTGCGCCGCTTGCGCGAGCTCACCGGGTCTGAGGAGGCCACCGCGTGAGCGATCAATTCGACCAGAATCTGCGCGATCATCTCCACCACGAGGCCGAGGAGATCCACGAGTTTCCCCGGCGGCTCCGCGGCAGGATCAGGGAGGGGATCACACCCCGCGCGCGGACCCGGATGGCGCCGCAGTTGGCGCTGGCGGGGGCGCTGGTTCTGGTGGCGCTTGCCGTGCTGGTGGCTCGTAACCCGCAGGTCATCATCAAGGATGTGCGATCCACCATCACCCAACTGATCCAACCGTCGCCCAATCCGACGCCCCAGCCGTTCGCATGCAGCGACCGCTCGGGCGGTTCGAACGGCCTGGTCACCCAGTTGACGGGTATCCGTGTGGCGTCGCACGTGACCGACGGTTACGACCGGATCGTCTTCGACTTCACTGGCGGGGTGCCGTACTACGACCTGACCCGGCAGGAATCCGCCGAGTTTGTCCGAGACCCCAGCGGGCAAGCGCTGACACTGGAGGGCAGTGCGGCTGTCAAGTTGGTCTTCCGCGATACCGATGTGGCATCCGGCGTCCAGGCTGATATGACGCCGCGGCTCACGTCCGTGCGCGAGATCGCCCAGCTCGGCGACTTCGAGCGCATCCTCAGTTACGGCGTCGGCCTGTCGTCCTCCCGGTGCATTCGGGTGCAGGAACTCAGCGGCCCGTCTCGCCTGGTCGTCGACGTCGCCATCTCCCCCTCGGCATCCGCCACCGCCGCACCCACCCCCCTGCCGACGCAGCCGGCAGCTACGGACCTGGGTCCGTTCACCTGCCAGGACCGCGGCGGCGGCGCCGGCGGCGGCCCCACGATGCAGCTCACCGACGTGCGGGTCGCGCACCAGCCGGGCTACGACCGGATCGTCTTTGAGTTCGCCGCGCCGGCCGGAGGCACCGCTCGGGTTCCCGCCTACGCCCTGTCCCGCCAGGCCTCCCCCAACTTCGTCAAAGATCCGAGCGGCCAGCCCGTCACCCTGCTCGGGTCCTACGGGTTGCGGGTCGTCTTCCAGCAAGCGAGCGGCGCGGGAACCTACAGCAAGAGCCGCGACATCGTGGCGAGCCTGCCAGTCGTTCAGGAGGTCGAGCAGCTGGGCGACTTTGAAGCCGTGCTCAGCTGGGGTGCTGGACTCTCCCGCGAGTCTTGTATTCGCACCCTCGAGCTGGCGAATCCCACCCGCCTCGTCATCGACGTCCAAACGCCCTGAGCAAGGCCGGACGGAACCCTCTCGTTACATCGGGCGATGCAGCGCCCACGGCTCTCGCCGACCCGGTCGGCGAAAATCTTCACGATCTCGGCGATCGGGATCTCCTGGATCTGCTGGCTGCCCGTGGTTGCCTCCGACCATCAGATCGGCTATGTCCCGCCGTCGGTTACCCCGCTGCTGGTCATGTTGGGCACATTCGGTCCGTTCCTCGCAGCCGTGTCGATGGTCAGCCGGGCGTCCGGCTTCGGCGGGCTGGCGGAGTTCCTCGGTCAGGCGTTTCGCTGGCGGGTGGGTCTGCGGTGGTACCTGGCGGCTCTGGTCGCCCCGGCCTTGATTCGGATCGCAGTTCTTTACGTGCACGTCTTCAAAGGCGGCAGTTTCCCGGACCTGTCCGATCCCGCCCGCTGGTTGGCCATCCCCGGGACGTTCGTCGCGGTTCTGCTCATCGGCGGTCCGACCGGAGAAGAATTCGGCTGGCGCGGATTTCTGCTTCAGCGCGTGCAACCACGAGTTGGGATGTTGGGAGCGTCGTTCCTGATCGGCATTATTTCAGCGCTCTGGCACCTGCCATTGTTTTTCATCCCGTCCACGGTGCAGAGCCATCTGCCTTTCGCCCTTTTCCTGGTGCGGACGGTGGCCCTGTCCATCATCTCGACCTGGATGTACAACGGCAGCCGGAGGAGTCTGTTGTTCGTGCTCCTGTTTCACGCCTCGCTGAACACCTGGCCGAACACGCTCTACATCCTGGAGCAGGACGGGGCGCTCGGCCCGTATATCAGCACCAGCATCATCTACTGCGGCTGGGCCGCCCAGCTCGTGATCCTCGGCTTGCTCCGTGGCCGGGGCGATCGCCGCAAACGACCCGAAGCCGCCCCCACCATCGCGGCCTGACACGCCACCGCTGCCCTGGGCTCAATTGACTCGTAAGGTAGGCCGATCTTCATCAGCGCGGCTACCACGATTTGTTTGACTTTCACACGGGTCTTTTGTATACAAGTAGGTAGTGCCTAAGGCTAGCCAGCAGCGGCGCCCACCCATCGAACAGGCCGGGCGTCAGACGTCCAGCCCGGGCGCGAACGGGTCGAGCAAACCCTCCCCCAAAGGCGCGGATCGCCGCCCGGCCCAGGGCATCTCGCCGTCGGACGCCGAGCTCATCCTGAGCGTCCTCCGGGAGGTCCGAAAAGGCAACTTCTCGGTCCGGATGCCGGTGGCCTCCAGTGGGGTCATGGCCAGGATCGCGGCCGAGATGAACGATCTGATCGAGCTGAACGAGCGCAACGCGAAGAATCTCTCGGGGGTCGCCCGGGTCATCGGGGCCGTGGCCGAAGGCGACCTCTTCCAAACGATGGACCTGGAGCTGGATGGCCGGCCGCTGGCGGGCCAGTTCCTCCGAACCGCCCGCACGGTCAACTCGATGGTCCACCAGCTACGGTCCTTCACGTCGGAAGTCACCCGGGTCGCCGGGGAGGTGGGGACGGAGGGTCGGCTGGGCGGCCAGGCTCACGTCAAGGGCGCGGCCGGGGTCTGGAAGGACCTGACCGACAACGTCAACCTGATGGCCGCCAACCTGACGGCCCAGGTGCGCAACATCGCCAACGTCACCACCGCGGTGGCCAACGGCGACCTGTCGAAGAAGATCACGGTGGACGTCCGGGGGGAGATGCTCGAGCTGAAAAACACGATCAACACGATGGTCGACCAGCTCAACGCCTTTGCCTCCGAAGTCACCCGGGTGGCGCGCGAGGTCGGCACCGAAGGCAAGCTGGGCGGCCAGGCGCAGGTCCGCGGCATCGGCGGCGTCTTCAAGGACCTGACGGACAGCGTGAACTTCATGGCCAGCAACCTGACCGCCCAGGTGCGCAATATCGCCGAGGTCACCACGGCGGTGCAGAAAGGCGACCTCTCCAAGAAGATCACGGTCGAGGTCCAGGGGGAGATCCTCGAGCTCAAAGACACGATCAATGTCATGGTCGACCAGCTGAACGCCTTCGCTCGCGAGGTCACCCGGGTGGCCCGTGAGGTCGGCACCGAGGGCAAGCTGGGTGGCCAGGCGCAGGTCCAGGGCGTCGCCGGCGTCTGGAAAGACCTCACCGACAACGTCAACTACATGGCCGGCAACCTCACCGCCCAGGTGCGCAACATCGCCGAGGTGACGACCGCCGTCGCCGAAGGTGACCTCTCGAAGAAGATCACCGTCGACGTTCGCGGCGAGATCCTCCAGCTAAAGAACACCATCAACTCGATGGTCGATCAGCTCAACGCCTTCGCCGGCGAGGTAACCCGGGTGGCGCGCGAGGTTGGCACCGAAGGCAAGCTCGGCGGCCAGGCCAGCGTGCCGGGGGCCTCCGGAACGTGGAAGGACGTCACCCAGCAGGTCAACCAGTTGGCCGCCAACCTCACCACCCAGGTGCGCAACATCGCCGAGGTGACGACCGCGGTGCAGCGGGGCGACCTGTCCAAGAAGATCACGGTCGAGGTCCAGGGCGAGATCCTTGAGCTGAAAAACACGATCAACGTCATGGTCGATCAGCTCAATGCCTTCGCCGGTGAAGTCAGTCGGGTGGCACGCGAAGTCGGCACCGAGGGCCGGCTGGGTGGCCAGGCGTACGTACCAGGGGCGTCAGGCACCTGGAAGGACCTGACCGACAACGTCAACTCGATGGCCGGCCACCTGACGGCCCAGGTGCGCAACATCGCGGAGGTGACCACCGCCGTCGCCCGCGGCGACCTGTCGAAGAAGATCACGGTCGACGTGCACGGCGAGATCCGCGAGCTCAAGGACACCATCAACGTCATGGTCGACCAGCTCAACGCCTTTGCCTCGGAAGTGACCCGGGTGGCACGTGAGGTCGGCACCGAAGGCAAGCTGGGCGGCCAGGCGCAGGTCAAAGGCGTGGTGGGGATCTGGAAAGACCTCACGGACAATGTCAACTTCATGGCCGGCAACCTGACCGCGCACGTGCGCAACATCGCGGAGGTGACGACCGCGGTCGCCAAAGGTGACCTGTCCAAAAAGATCACGGTCGACGTCCGGGGCGAGATCCTCGACCTGAAGAACACCATCAATGGCATGGTCGATCAGCTGAACGCTTTCGCCGGTGAGGTCACTCGGGTCGCCCGTGAAGTCGGCACGGACGGCCGGCTCGGCGGCCAGGCTTACGTGCTGGGTGCCTCCGGTACCTGGCGCGACCTGACTGATAACGTCAACCAGCTTGCCGCGAACCTCACCACCCAGGTGCGGAACATTGCCGAGGTCACCACCGCCGTCCAGCGGGGCGACCTGTCGAAAAAGATCACGGTCGAAGTTCGTGGCGAGATCCTCGAACTCAAGGACACGATCAACGTCATGGTCGACCAGCTGAATGCTTTTGCCTCGGAAGTCACGCGCGTGGCTCGCGAAGTCGGGACCGAAGGCAACCTGGGCGGCCAGGCCCAGGTCAAGGGCGTCGCGGGAACCTGGAAAGACCTGACGGACAGTGTGAACTTGATGGCCGGCAACCTCACCGACCAGGTGCGCGGCATCGCCCGGGTTGTCACGGCGGTCGCCAACGGCGATCTGCGCCGCAAAGTCGTGTTCGAGGCGAAGGGCGAGATTGCCGCGCTGGCCGACACCATCAACGAGATGACCGACACGCTGGCAACCTTCGCCGAACAGGTCACGACCGTGGCCCGTAAAGTCGGGGTCGAGGGCGAGCTGGGTGGTCAGGCCAGCGTCCCAGGCGCGGCCGGTACCTGGAAGGATCTCACCGACGCCGTCAATCAGCTGGCCGCCAACCTCACGACCCAGGTGCGGGCGATCGCCGAAGTGAGCACGGCCGTCACCGAAGGCGACCTGACCCGGTCGATCGGCGTGAAGGCGAAGGGCGAGGTCGCGCTTCTCGCGGGCAAGATCAACGAGATGATCCGCAACCTCAAAGAGACCACCCAGAAGAACATGGAGCAGGACTGGCTCAAGACGAACATCGCCAAGCACACCCAGATGCTGCAGGGTCAGCGGAACCTGCGCACGGTTGCCGACCTGATCCTGACCGAGCTGGCGCCGCTCGTGTCCGCCCACTACGGCGCGTTCTACATTGTCGAGGCACGCGAGGGCGAGCAGCCGGCGCTTCGGATCGCAGCCGGTTACGGCGTCGCCCCAGGCGACACGCCGCACCAGCTGTTCCGCTGGGGCGAAGGGTTGGTGGGACAATGCGCCCGCGACGGCCGCCGGATCGTGCTGACCAACGTCCCACCCGGGTATGTGTCCGTTCGCTCGGGCCTGGGCGAGGCGCCGCCGGCCACCATCGTCGTTCTGCCCGTCCTCTTCGAGGGCCGCGTCAAGGCGGTGATCGAGCTGGCATCGATGCAGCCGTTCAGCTCCATTCACCTGGACTTCCTGGACCAGCTCACCGACGGCGTTGGCGTCGTGCTGAACACGATCGAGGCGAACATGCGGACCGAAGAGCTACTGAAGCAGTCGCAGATTCTCTTCGCCGAGGCGCAGGAGGCCAGCAAAAGCAAGAGCGCGTTCCTCAGCATGGCCGCCCACGAATTGCGCACGCCGCTGTCGGTCATCACGGGGTACCTCTCGATGCTCCAGGACGGGACAATCACGCCTGACAACGCAGAGCGGCCGCTCCGCGTGCTGATCGGCAAGGCCACCGAGTTGAACAGCATCGTGGACGACCTGTTGACCGCGGCCCGGATCGAAGGGGGCACGGTGCCGACTGAGACGAAAGTGCTCGACCTGCGCGAGATGGCCCGTCAGGCGGTGACTCGAGCCGAACCGCGGGCGGCACTGCTGAAGGCCGAGGCGCTCTACGACGAGCCCGAGGAGCCGGTTTACGTGAATGCCGACCGTGAACAGCTGGCGCGGATCATCGACAACCTGATCAATAACGCGTTGACCTACACTGCCGGCCAGCCCTGGGTCCATTTGACCGTTAGCCTCGAGGGCGGTCCGGCGCTGATCCTCGAGGACCATGGCGTCGGCATCCCAAGGGACAAGCACGAGAAGATTTTCGAGCGCTTCTTCCGGATTGACGATCCAGGCCTCGGGCCCCAGCCCGGCACAGGGCTTGGCCTCTTCATCAGCCGCGAGCTGTCCGAGCGTCATGGTGGTTCACTGACGTTGGAGCGGAGTGAGGTCGGCAAGGGCAGCACCTTTGTGCTCCGCCTCCCAGCGGCCACGGCTCCGCGCGCCGTCGATCTCCTGACACCCGCCCCGCTGGAGAGTATCCCCGCCTCGTAGCCGGTCTCTCCATCCCCACTTGCGGGGGAGGGTCGGGGTAAGGGTCCTCGGACCTTTCGGCGCCGGTCTCGCCGTCCCCCCTTGTGGGGGAGGGTCGGGGTGGGGGTCCTCGGACCTACCGCCGCGGTCTCTCCCTCCCCCCTTGTGGGGGAGGGTCGGGGTGGGGGTCGGTGGAACCTACCCCCGCCGCAAGCGGTAATACGTACCGAGCTATGAGCCGGTTAGTAGGAGCGTGGCGGAGCCGCGGAGAAGAGCGAGATGGCCTGTTTTACCTCATTGCTGCCGCACTTCGGACAGGCGTGTTCTTTTTCACGCTCCGCGTAACTACCCATCACTTCGAAGAGCTCCCCGCATTTCGAGCACTTGAACTCATAGACCGGCATGCCGCTCAACCTCCTGGAGCTGTCGTCCTACCACGTACAGGAGAACGGTAGACCCGGACCGCTCTCACCGTCAATCCCCAGCCCCGGCCAGCTCCACCAGTACCGGCAGATGATCCGAACCTGGCAGTGGCAAACGCCAGGCCCGGTGCGAAAGCCCGCGCGGGGAGACGAAGACGGCATCGAGCTTCTGACGAACGCCCATGGCGCGGTGTGTCCATCCGATACCGGTCGTCACTTCTTCGAAGTTGGCCGCCTCTGCCAGGTGCCGCAGCTCGGTCCAGCGGGGCCGGCCGGCAATGCCGTAGGTGTTCATGTCTCCCGCGATCAGCGAGATGTCGGCGGCCGCCCGTTCCGATGCGTCATCGAGAACCCTGGCCAGTTGCGCGTGCCGGTGCGTAATGCCGAAGACATCGAGGTGAACGGCATAAAGCCGGAGCCGCAGCTCGCCCAGCCGCATCTCCGCCACCACCGCCAAGCGCCGCTGGCGTGGCAGCGTGCGCATGACGCGGCCGGAGGGGGTCGGCAGCTCGATGCTGTCGACCCCCCGCAACTCGACGCGGCCTGAGTTCCAGAGGATACCGTTCCCCTGCGCCCGGCCGGATACCATCTGCGCGGTGATCTGCGCGGACCGCCATGACGCGCCCAGTCGGGACGCGATCACCTCGGCGTCGTCTCGCCCATGATGGATCGACAGTTCCTGCATGCTGATCAGGTCTAGACTCGGCAGTGCCCGTACACTCTCGAGCACCACGGGCAATCGGCGCCCTAGGCCCACATTCCAGGTTGCAATTCGCAGCATGGCGGATCGAGCTCAGCATAGGCAGCTTCCGAGGAGAGCGAGATGAAACGCTTCGGCGAGCGGCGCGCTTATCTGCGCATCATCGTCGTCTGGGGAATCACGGCCGTCGCGCTGCACGCGTTTGCCGTGGTGATTCCCGGCGTCCACGTCAGTGGCTGGCGAGCCGCCATCGTCGGGGCAGCAACGATCGGCCTTCTCAATGCCCTGGTCTGGCCGCTGTTCGTCCGGATCGCCCTGCCGATCACGGTGCTGACCCTCGGCCTGGGCGCGCTGCTCTGCAACGGTCTGCTCATCTATCTCGGATCTCAACTAGTCGCTGGATTCAAGGTGGACAGCATCTGGTCCGGCGTCGCCGTCGCCGTCGGCCTCACCCTCGTTAACACGGTCCTCACGACGCTGCTCGCCATCGACGATGACGATTTCTACTACCGCCAGGTCGTCCGCCGGCTGGCCGAGGCCGGCGGCGCCGTCGCCACCAACATTCCTGGAGTCATCTTCGTGCAGATCGACGGCCTCGCCTACGACGTGTTGCAGCACGCGATCCGCAATGGCGACGTCAGCACGATCGGGCGCTGGCTGCGTGACGGCTCCCATCGGCTACTGCGCTGGGAGACCGATTGGTCGTCGCAGACTGGCGCCTCACAGGCGGGTCTGCTGCACGGTTCCAACGATGACATGCCGGCCTTCCGCTGGTTCGAAAAGGAGCATGGCGTGGCCAAAGTCAGCAACCACCCAGCGGACGCGATGGAGATTGAGCACCGTCATTCCAACGGCCGCGGGCTGCTCGCCGACGACGGCGCAAGCCGCGCCAATGTCTTTTCGGGCGACGCGCCACGGAGCTCACTGACGATGAGCACCGTGCTGCGTCGCGACCGGGGAGGGAGCATCGGCCAGGATTACTATGCCTATTTCGCGAACCCATACAACGTCGCGCGGACCATGATCCTGGCCATCAAGGAGATCGTCGTCGAGCTCTGGAACGCCTCAGAGCAGCGCCGGCGCGATATCCAGCCCCGAGTGAGCCGGCGCTTCCCGTACCCGCTGGTACGCGCCTGGACGTGCGTCATCCAGCGCGACCTGCAGTCCGAGACGGTGATGGCCGACATTTACGCGGGTCGTCCCGTCATCTACACGGACCTCCTGGCCTACGACGAGGTGGCCCATCATTCGGGAGTCGAACGCCATGAGACGCTCGCGGTGCTCCGAAAGCTCGATCGCCAGCTCGCCCGGATCGAGACGGCCGCCAGAGATGCCAGGCGTCCCTACGCCGTCGTGGTTATTTCCGACCATGGCCAGACGCAGGGCCCGACGTTTCGGCAGCGCTGGGGTCAGACGCTGGCGGATCTCGTTCGAAAGGCCTGCGCCAACGGTAGCGTCGAAGGGTCGGTCCAGGGCGATGAGAGCTGGGGCTACCTGGCGGGCTCCTTGACCGAGGCCTCCGGTGGTACGGGATGGGCGGCTCGCGTGATCCGAACCGCGACCCGATCGAGGACCACCGATGGAATCGTCGAGCTCGGGCCGAACGCCAGACGACCGAACGGCCGCCGCAAGAAACCTCCAACGGAGCCGTCCGAGATCGTGGTCATGGGCTCGGGATGCTTGGGCCTGATCTACTTTCCGAAGCGACCCGGTCGGCTGACCCTGGAGGACATTGAGCAGGCCTATCCCGACCTCATCCCCACCCTGCGGGCGCATCCAGGCATCGGATTTCTCCTCATTCATTCGAGCCGCCGGGGAGCCGTCGTGCTCGGTCGAAATGGCACGAATTATCTGGGTGAGGGCGCGGTCGAAGGCGAGGATCCGCTCGCATCCTTCGGGTCAACGGCCATCCAACACGTCCGAGTACTGACGGATTCCCGCACGTGGCCGACATCATGGTCAACAGCGCCTACGATGCCCAGAGCGAGGAGGTCTACGCGTTCGAGGAGCTGGTCGGGTCTCATGGCGGGATGGGTGGCCCGCAGTCATACCCCTTCATCCTTCTGCCACGCGACTGGGCGGTCCCGGAGCAAACGATCGTCGGAGCCGAGTCGATGCACCAGTGGATGCGCCGCTGGCTCAATAATCTCGGCCAGGTGTCGTCCGAGCAGTCGGCGAGCCATTGATCAGTCATCAGACCGCCGTCATCCTTGGCTCGGGGCTGGCCGGCGGAAACGCGGCGGTGACCCTGAGGCAGGAAGGTTGGACCGGCCGCATCCTGGTGATTGGCCAGGAGCCCGGCGTCCCGTTCGGACGGCCGCCTCTTTCAAAGACCTACTTGCGAGGCGAGGAAGGCCTCGAGGGCTGGATCGTCAAGCCCGCCGAATGGTACGGGGCCAATGGGGTTGAATTTCAAGGGGTCACGGTCCGGCTGGTGGACACGCGGCTCAAGCAAGTCGAGCTTGACGGCGCCGGCCCGATCGCGTACGACAAGCTTCTCCTCTGCACCGGCGGACGGAATCGAAGATTTCTCGTGCCCGGCGCCGAGTTGCCCGGGGTGTTTCAGCTTCGAACACAGGCCGAATGCGATGCGATCCGCCGGGCTGCCCGGCCAGGGGCCCGAGCGGTGATCGTGGGCATGGGTTTCATCGGCTCTGAGGTGGCGGCCTCGTTTCGCCAGATGGGCCTCGAGGTCACCGCGGTACTCAGCGGGACCGCCCAACTGACAGCGGTGCTCGGCGATCAGTTGGGGGACGTCATGGGCGGCATCCACCGAGACCACGGCGTCCGGCTTGTGACCAAGGACCAGGTGGTCGGCTTTGAGGGTTCCGCGCACGTCGCGCGCGCCATTACGGCCAAAGGCGCACGGATCGACTGTGACCTTGCGGTGGTGGGCATTGGGATCGAGCCCGTCGTCGACGCCGTCAAGGGCAGCCAGATCGCTATCGATAATGGGATCCTGGTCGATGAAACCTGCCGAACGAACGTGCCGGATGTCTACGCAGCAGGCGACGTCGCGAATCACCTCCACCCCGTGTTCGGCCGGCTTCGAGTCGAGCACTTCAACAACGCGGAAAAGCAAGGTCGGGCGGCGGCTCGGGCGATGCTGGGTGACCAGCGACCCTATGACGACATCCACAGCTTCTGGTCGGACCAGTACGAGGACAAGATCGAGTACGTCGGGTACGCCAGGACCTGGGATCGAATCGTGATCCGAGGCAGTCTCGCGACGCGACAGTTCCTGGCCTTTTACCTGTCGAACGGCATCCTGAGGGCTGCGTTTGGCCTGAATCGCGGCGGCGACCCCGAGATCGAAGCCGAAAGCGAGATGCGGGCGTGCCAGGGGCTGATTCGGGCGCAGGTGGCGGTGTCTGACGCAAAGCTCGCCAGCGATCGAGTCGACCTCTGGTCGCTGCAGCCGGAGTGACCGCGCACCCCTTCTCGTTGTAGCGCCGCCCGGGGACAAAACGCGGACCACTCAAGCCCGGTGGGCTGCGGCGCCCCCGGCACCCCGCTTACCGCTGCTTCCTTCCGGACCTGACGGGGTTCACGGAACCAGGTCGCGCAGGACCAGGCCATCAACGCAGTCGCACGAAACGCCACTCCGGACAGCGCACCCCTCAAAGGGGAGTTCGACCCCGCTGAAGCGGATTGCGGGTACAGGGCACCGCTGGCTCCCCGTCTAGCGCGATCCGGCTTATTCTACCCGGCCGTCCGGGCTCACTTCGGCCGGCGCAGGGCATCCGGTCGGGTTGCGATTTACCCATGTGCGGCATGCCGGAAGCTGGCGCCCGGGCGACGCCCAGCTCGGATGGATCATCGAAAACCGCGTCGATGAAGCCTACATCCTCTCGTGGCCCGGCCAGCTCGAGACGTACGTGCCGCTCCACGACACCGGAGGCTACGATCGCGCTCGGGCGCCGCTGGGTTCTTACGACTTCCGGCTGGATCAGATCAAGGGCACCGCCAGCACTCACCACGGAAACCTCGTCGAATTGTCGTTCAACACACCGGCCTTGCACCCGCGGCGCCACCTGGATTTCACGATCGTTCGATTCGACCTGAAGCTCCGCGACTTGGTCGACCCGGCATGGCTTTTTCCCAGCACCAGGCTCGCCGAAGTCTGCACGCAGGACCGTTCGGTTGGACGCACCCAACGCTGGGTGTTCGTCGCGAATCCGTCCGGCCTGGCAGGCGACCGTGCGGCGAAGTACCAGGTCGCGATCCGCGAGCTGGCCGCGGCACGCGGCTGGTCGATCCTACCCAATTCCCCCTCCCCCCTAATGGGGGAGGGTCGGCGTGGGGGGTCTTTACCTGGCGTCTCGGCCAACCCCATCGAGACCGGCGTCTTCTTCGAGCGGCACTTCGACGCGGGTTTTCTAGAGGCGGCGTCGGGCGACGAGGTCTTGATGGACGCGACTCCGGACAACTTCGGCCGGCACCGGGTCGCCTTCTCCAAAGAGACCGGACGCTGGGCGTCGATCGCCATCCATGGATCGGCGGTCACCAACTCCACCCACTTGATCCAGGCCAACATCCATACGGCGACCTTCTTTCCTCACCCTCGCCACTACATCTTGGTCGAGCACTACGATCGCCAGCGCGCCGAGTGGTGTCCGTGGAGCTGGTTCATCCCATCGACCGACTTCGCCAGGCTGGCTAGGGGGAAAGGCGCCTACCTCCTCTTCACCACCACTCTGAACCCGCAACGGGTCAATCGCTGGACGCCATATCGGATTCCGACCGCCAGTGCCGCGACCGCGTTCCAGTCCGCGCTCCACCGCTAAATCCCCTCCCCCCTTGTGGGGGAGGGTCAGCCGCCCCTAAGCCAGCGTCATTAGGCTTTGGGCTCGCGCGGCGGCCGGAAGCGCAACAAGGACCAGGCACCGAGCCAACCAATCAGCGCACCGAAGATGATCGCCAGCGCCAGATCCAGGCTCAGGTTGACGATCAGCGTCCCCGTGTCCGAGGCCGCGCGCTGCGCCGCGGGACTGAGGCGGTTGAACGCCGCTTGACCGGCCGGCACGTAGAAGATGATGGTGTCCGCCACGATCGTCCGAAACACTTCGCTGACGCCGCCGGCGAGGGCGCCCAGTTGTAAGCCCGGGGTCGTCTCCCCGGTGGTCTCCGCCAGCTTTCGAGCCGCACCGCCAATGATAAGCAGGGTCAGGGCAGAGGTGACGAAATCGGCGAGTGGTGCGGGGGTCAAGTCGTTCTTCGCGAAGAACGCCACGAGCCGAACCGCAAGAACAAACACCCCCGCGATCAGACCGAAGAGCAGCCCTTCTCGAAGGACGAGACCGACGCGGGACACTAATTCAGCCGGCTGATCAGCTGACCTCGCAGCTGTTTCACGCGCGCGGCGTCCTCGGGTTCCGGCCGGACGGCCAGATAGCGGGTGAAATCCTTCAGCGCCTCGGTGTCATGCCGCAACTGAAACTGGATCAGCCCCCGGTCCCGCCATTCCGATGTGAGGTGAGGGTCGGTCAGCACGATCCGATCGCTGGCGGCCAGTGCCCGCGCCAGGTCGCCGCGCGACAGATACAGGCTCTTGAGGTTGTTGAGGATGCGGGCGAGGATCTGCCGTTTCGTCGAGGGCTGGAGCAACGCCGGCCGCATCGTCACCGTCCCACCGTACATCTCCTCGAGCATCTTCGCGCATTCCTCCCGAGTCAGGGTGCGGCCGTTGAACGCGTCGATAAAGACCTCGCCGGTCGACGCCGGCGCGTACTTGACCAGGAAGTGTCCGGGCATGCCGACACCTCGCACCGGTAAACCCGCCCTCTCGGCCACCGCCACGTAGAGAACGGCCAGCGTGATCGGGATACCGACCCGCCGGTCCATGACTTCGTTGAGGAAGCTGTTGCGCGGATCGTAGTACTCCTCACGATTCCCTTTGAAATGCAGCTCCTGAAAAAAGTAGGTGTTGGCAAGCTCGACCACGCGCTGCGGCTCGACCTCGGCGCGAATGCGCTGTTTCAACTCGCTGCTCATGCGAGCGATCTGATTGAGGTAGACCGCCGGACGCAGATCCGGATATTCCTCCGCGGCGATCAACAGGGCCGCCTCGGCGAGGTCGAGCTCCGGCTCCGGCGTTTGCAGCAGGCGCGTGAACGCGTCGCGTGCCTCGGCCGGCGTCATGCCCACATAGTCTAGATGGAACTTTTGGCAGATCCTGTACGCGGACGCCGCGACGGACCATATCCTGTCGTTATGGCCCTGCCAGCTCGCGTGTTCGTGATTGTGGTCGAGTCGGCGGGCGGTCGCGATCCTGAGGGTATGCCGTTGCTGAGCCGGACCGACGGCAGCGGGGTGCGGCTCGCGCCCGCCTTCAGCAGCATGCTGCTCGCCACCACCTTCCTGGCGCGCGCTCAGGTGATCGGCCATTACGTGAGGCTCGACTACATCTTTCCGGTCGATGGCCGGCGGCTTGTGGAAGACTTCCCGGGCCACGAGTTCCGGCTGGACCCAAGCCCCGAGGCCTTTTTCGAAGCCCAGCGGGCGGTTTAGGCCAGCACAAGCTCTTCGCCTGCCCGCACGTTACATCCCCGTCATATGCGCGGCTTCCGCCATCCGCTTGCGCTGAAGATCGTGCTTCCGTTCGCCGCCCTGACGCTGGCCATTGGCGCTGTGGGGACTGTGACCGCCACTGGCCAGCTCAGCGCGCGCAGTCAGGAAGCCTTCGACAACCAGCTAATGCACGACGGGTTCGTCAACCAGTCCATGGTCCAGGGGTCGGATGCCGATCGGCGGGCGATGCTTCGTCTGCTGACGGCCGGCCCTGGGCTGAGTCAGAGCTGGGCCAAATCGCCGTTCCTGCAAGCATGGTTGGAGCGGGCACTGGTAATTCATCCGAATGCCATCGTCGAGACCGTTGATCCGTCCGGCCGCGAGATAGTCGGCGTCGTCGGTCACGGCGCGGTCGCTGATACGGTGACCCAGAATCAGGACTTGAGCGGATGGCCCGGCGTCTCCTACATGCTGGCCGGTGGCAGCTCCACGGTTGACATGGTGGCGGCGGCCCCGCGCCCCGCCGTATTCACGGGTCAACCCGTGCGCGACGCCGGTGGCAGATTGATCGGTGCCGTCCTGGTCGGCGACTACCTCGACGATCGGTCGGCGGCGACGAAGGCCTCGCTGCACGACGATGTCACGTATTACGACATCAATGGACAGGTGCTCAGCACATCCCTCGGCACCGCGCCGGGTGATTGGCCGACGCTCGCGCTCGATGCGAGCACTCGCAGCCGCGTTACGTCGACCAGCGTGGTCGAGCTGTCCCGTATGGCGGACGGCCCGGCTACCGAGCTCGTCTCGCCCTGGACCGAGCGCTCAGCGAATCTCGGCTACGTGGGCACGATCGCCTCGACGGCGGGCGTGCTGGCGGACGGCAACGAGTTGCGGATCATCATGGGTGGTCTGGTTCTGGCCGGCGTCCTGTTCACGCTCGCCATTGGCATCTGGCTGGCCCGCCGCATCACCCGGCCGGTCCACCATCTGGTGGAGGCGACCCGGCTGGTCAGCGCCGGCGACCTCGATCACCGGGCGGTGGTGACGACCCACGATGAGATTGGTGAGCTGACGGAATCCTTCAACCAGATGACCGACTCACTGAAAGAGAAGAGCGCCTCACTGAAGGCGAACATGACCCAGCTGCAAGACACCTATCTGATGACGATCGAGGCGCTGGCGGCCGCCATCGAAGCGCGTGACCCCTACACCCATGGCCATACGCACCGGGTCGAGGCGTACGCCGTCATCATGGCGAAAGCCCTTCGATGCGATGAGGCGGAGATCAGTGCGCTCAGCCGTGCCGCCGTGCTCCACGACATCGGCAAGATCGGCATCGAAGACCTGGTTCTCCGCAAGCAGGGCCGGCTCGAGCCCGAGGAGGAGATCCGGATGCAGCGGCATCCGATCATCGGGGTAGAGATGCTCGAAGGCATCGACTTTCTGGAGCCGGTGCTGCCGCTGGTCCGTCATCATCACGAGCGTTGGGATGGCAACGGCTATCCAGATCAGCTCAGTGCCGACGAGATTCCACTTGGGGCTCGCATCCTTGCGGTCGCGGATGCGCTCGATGCAATGACCTCAGACCGGTCGTATCGGGCGGCGCGGACCTTTGAGTATGCCAAGACCGAGATCCTCAAGGGCTCGGGCACGCACTTCGATCCTGAGGTGGTGACCGCCTTCATCATGAGCCAGCGCGCGATCGAGGACCTGCTGTGGCGGTCCGCCCGGGACGAAGTCCATCACCCGGACGCCGACGACCTCGGCGGCTGGCGGCTTCACGTCATCGGCCGCTAGGACCCGCGCGGGCTAGCTGCCCTCTATCAGCGTCTTCAGTTTTGCGAGGTCCTGCTGGTTCGCTCGGCGCATCGCCGCGGCCATCAGCGGGCCGGCAATCCGGGAAAAGCCGCTCGGCTCGCCGCGGTTCCGGAGCGTCATCCGGGTCCGGCCTTCGCCGACCGCCTCCCAGGTGTAGGTCGTCTCCATCGGAAAGGGTCCTTCTGCGGTTCGCATGACGAGCCGGCGACCAGGAACCAGCTCGATCACGTCGTAGGTGTACGCCAGCCGGCGCCCGAGGAAGTGGGCAACGAAGGCCAGCTTCGAGCCGACCGCCATCGGCGGCGGTGTCTTCCAGGCGACCGACTCGATGTTCTTGTACCAGCGAGGCGCGTTCGATGGCTCGCCGGCGTAGGCGGCGACCTGGCCGGCTGGCCGATTGATCACGACATCCGTCTGAACGTCAACGGTCATGGATCAGGTCAGCTGCCTCGCGAAGCTTGCCGCCGAGCCGATCGAGCATCGCACCCCAGCCGCCGCGGTGCGACTCTGTCGAGGCGTCTGGGAGCTGCCGGTGGACTAAGTGCAGACGAGTCGCGTCGGCGCCGTCGGGCTCGAGCTCCACAATGACGATGCTGGGCTGCGGACCGGTGAACCGTGAGATCCAGGTGAAGACCAACCGACGGGGTGGCTCGATCTCCAGGTAGATCCCCTGATGCTCGATGACCATGCCGTCGCCCTTCATCACGATTCGGATCCGCCCGCCGACACGAAGGTCGACCTCGGCGTCGACGGTGCCGACCGGCGACATCCAATCTCGTAGCCGCTCCGGGTCGGTCCACCACCGGAACACGTCGTCGACCGGAGCGAGCAGCCGCCGGTGGATCTCGACGGTGTCAGGAGCGGTCAACGTCGTTTCCGGGCGCGAATCCTGGCGTCGAGGATATCGAGCCGATCCTCCCAGAATCGCCGGTAGGTGTCGAGCCAATCGGCGGCCCTCAGCAACGGTGCCGGTTCCAGCAAGAGATGGTGCTCGCGTCCCTCAACCGTCCGGCGCACCAGGCCGGCCGCCTCCAGCACGCGGATGTGCTTCGACACCCCGACCAATGACATCGGGTAGTGCGCTGCCAGCTCGGTCACGGTGGCCCCGCCGGGGCGAAGCCGATCGAGAAGGCTGCGTCGCACCGAGTGCGAGATCGCGCCATACACGGCATCCAGTTGGCCACTGCGATATTTAACCATTTAGTTTATCTTATGCCGGCTCCACTTCCAGGTCAAGTTTTGGTCGTTGCCTCAGGCGTGGACCAGTGCGATCTGGACGTTCGTTGTATGCCCGGGCTTGATGGTGATCACCTGGCTCTGGCTCACGTATCCGATCGCTGACGCCGTGATGGTGTAGGTTCCATAGAGCACCGCGGGAAAGCTGAAGTTGCCGGCGATATCGGTGATGGTGGCCAGACCATTGGAGAGGCTGATGGTGGCGCCGGGGATCGCTGTCGCCGTCACGCTGTTCGTCACGATCCCCTTGACACTTCCGGTGGCGATCAGGCTGACGAGCTTGAAGCTGACCACCTGGTTCTGGCCGCCGTTGACCGTGACCGTCTGGCTGGCGCTGCTGTAGCCGGCCGCGCTGGCGGTCACCGTGTAGGTGCCAGGGTTGACCGCGAGCGAGTAGTTGCCGTTGACGTCCGTGCTGGTCGTGGCACCGCCCGGGCTCAGGCTGATGATTGCCCCGACGATCGGCAAGTGCGTGACGATGTCGATCAACTGGCCGCTGATCCCGGCCTTCGTCGTGGTTGGGACGGGGGTGGGCGTTGGCAGGATCGTCGGCAAGGGGGTCGTCGACGGGAGCGGCAGCGGCGATGGTGTCGGGCTCGGCGCGGGCGAGGGAGCGGAGGATGGATTGCCCCCGGAGTCGGAGGTTCGAGCGGCGGTCGTGGGCGCCGGGCCGAGCCCGTTGCCACCCTGCCCTCGCTGGAGGTCCTGGACGACCCGTTGCGACAGCGGCGCAACATGCTGCACCGGATTCCCCGCATAGCTCGCCAGGCTGAGACCATGAACATTGACCCCGAGCACGAGCAGGCTTGGGATGGTCGACGCGGCGATCGCCGCGATCCAGAAGAGCGCGCCCAACAGGGGGATCAATGCCAAGCTTCGCCAGCGCCCGCGGGTGTTCGTGCGCTTCACGCTGCCTCCGGTTCCGCCATGGTCACGTCGGCCTTGCCCAGCTTGCGGAGGCGCTCGACGATGGCATTCCGGCGCGTGAGGAAGGCACTGACGGCGTCCGGGTCGAAATGCAGGCCGGCATCGTTGCGGATGGCCGACGTCGCGGCGTCGAACCCGAGGCCGTTACGGTACGGGCGATCCGACGTCAGGGCATCGAAGACATCTGCCACCGCCAGAATCCGGACGGGCAGCGGAATCGCGGTTCCCGCGAGCCCCGTCGGATAACCATCGGCGGGCGCCCGGCCGGCCGATGTCGGATGGGCCGGTCAGCCGGGTAGGTTTTCGACCCGGCGTTTCTCCCAGAACTCGAGCCCTCGGCGAAGCCGCTCCATCTCCTTCATAAGAAATGGAAGGTCATTCCCGCCGAGCTCGGTCGCGGCTTCAGGGACCGTCGTGATGTGCTCGCGCGTTTCGCCGAGCAACCGTCCCTTGAACTCGATCAGATCTTTATAGACCGCGCACCAGTGCCGGATGTCGTCCGGGTCCTTGCTGTCGCGGTTCTCGCCATCCATGAGCCGTTGAAAATCGAACATGCGACTGAAGTCGGGCGGTTCCACGGTCCCAATCATAGGCAGTTGTTTAGGCTTGAAGCGAATGGGTACGACCCACGAAATGATCTCGGACGTCGATCTCCTTGACGCGTACTCGCGCGCAGTGATCTCGGTGGTCGACACGGTTGGCCCGGCGGTCGTCGGGGTCAGCGGTGTCGGTACCGGAATGCTGATCACGCCTGACGGCTATGCCCTCACCAACAGCCACGTCGCCAGCGCCGTCAAGGCTTACGAGCTTACCCTCCGCGACGGCACGACGCTGAAGGCGGAGCTGGTTGGGAAGGATCCCCATACGGACCTTGCTGTCCTGCGGGCCACCGGCACCGGCCTTCCTCATGCCCGGCTCGGCGATTCCGGCCAGCTGCGCGTGGGTCAGCTGGTTGTCGCGATCGGCCATCCGTTCGGTTTTCAGTCCACCGTGACGACCGGCGTCGTGAGCGCCCTCGGCCGCACGATGCGAGCACAGAGCGGCCGGACGATTGAGAACATCATCCAAACCGATGCGGCCCTCAACCCGGGCAACTCGGGCGGGCCACTGGTGGACACGCGAGGCCAGGTGGTGGGCATCAACACCGCGATCATCGCTATGGCGCAGGGGATCTGTTTCGCCGTGCCGAGCAACACGGCGCAACGCGTGGTGTCGCTCCTGATCCGGGACGGCCGCGTGATTCGCTCGTACCTGGGGATCACCGGCGAGTCCTGGCCGATCCACCGCCGGGTTACGCGTTACTACCAGCTCGATCAGGAGAACGGCGTCCGGGTCGTCCATGTCGATCCCAACGGGCCGGCCCAGCACGCCGGAGTGAAGAAAGAGGACATCGTGATCGGCCTGGCCAATCACCCAATGAAAGGCGTGGACGACCTCCAGCACTTCCTCACGGACTGGCCGGTCGGGATTCCCGCAGAAGTCCAGCTGCTGCGCGGCACCGAGCTGCTCAAGCGCACTATCATCCCCACCGAGCTCAAGAACTAACTCCCGATCGCGTCATCGGGCCGAAGCGACGTTCGCCTCGACCAGGAGATTCCACGAGTTTCGCACGCCGATCAGGAACAGCATGATGAACCATCCAACCCCGCCCTTGTCGAGGGCCATCGGATCAGCCGAATGGAGCTGCTGCAAGCCGGCAAGGGCCAGAAGGGCGTAGGCTAGCAGCGGACCGATCAGCAGCCAGGCCGTCTGCCAGAGTCGGAATTCGACTCGTCCCTGCAACTTGTCAGCCCAGACCGGTATCCACGTCCGAATCGCGCGAAAGGCTCCGGCACCCGCCGCCGCGATGACGACGAGCGCGCGGACCTGGCTCGGCTGGTTCGGCAGCAGAAGGTACAGCGACAGGGCGAACAGGATGGCGAAGATCGTGAATGTCGATCGCGCCATGGCGTGGCGGCGGCCGATCGGCCCGGCGCCGACCAGTGGAGGGCCAATCTGTACCGCCACGAACAGGAGGCCCACGAGCGTCGCGGCTGCGGCGGAGCTCGCGATATAGAAGTTCGTCACAGCGACTGAAGAGTAATCAATGCCCCAATGACCACCACTGCGAAGCGGGAAACGAGCGCGATTCCGCGTGTGACCCGCGGCGTCAACCGCTCACGTGCGGCCGAGATGATCGCCGTCAGGGCCACCCACCAGATGGTCACTAGATTGCTCAGGGTCAGCGCCAGCATCGAGGCATAAGCGCCGGCAACCTTCCCCCTCCCCCTTGTGGGGGCCAATGTCGTCAGGGTCGCGGGATTTCCCGCGTAGGCAGGGTCAGGGTGGGGTTTCTCGCCGAGAAATGGCCTACCAGTCGCGACGCCCAAGCCGGAGGTGAGCCCCTCACGCCAGCCGCGAGCGAGCGTGCGCCGGACGACCAGGAAGAACATCGGGCCCGCTCACACCGCCCATCGTATGGGAAACCGGCCCCCGAGGCGACGAAAGAAGGGCCGCGCCATGTGGCGCGGCCCTATTCTGACCGTGAGCTAGAAGCTTCCGGAGTTGACGACGACGTCCTGCTGATGGATCGGCGTCGGCACGAACTGGAAGCCGTACCACCAGACCACCGTCTGGAGGTTGTTCGTGTCGGTCCAGAGCGCGTGGTAGCTGTCGTCCGATCCGACCGCAATGTCGGTGTAGTCGCCGATGAACCCGCCGCCGAACTGATACCGGCTGTTGATCGGATGGGTCGTGACCGTATTGGTCACGCCGGTAGTCAGGTCGGTCACGACGTAGTCAAGCCGCGCGTTGTTGACGTAGTTGCCGAGTTGCAGGCAGTTGATCCTGCCAACCGCCGTGGGCGACGCCGGCTTCGCGCAGGTCTGCCATGGCGAGACCACGTCTGCTGCATAGGCAGACATATAGACCCGGCCTGACGGCGAGATCGCAATGCCGGGCCAGAACGTGTCAACCCGGTGGGTATCAGACGTTGCCAGACCGGGCGCGGGATAGCCGATGGCCGTCCGGTTTGCGGCATCAAGCGCCGGAAGCATCAGGGCCGGGGTCGACCACGTTGCTCCGCCGTTGGTCGACTTGCTGTAGAGCGCTGCCGAATGGCACCCAACATTGGTGTCCGGGATGCACAGACCGCCCGCGTCGCTGAGCTGCGAGGACCAGGCCACGTACAGGTCGCCGTTCGGTGCCACGGCGGGCGCCGGGAAGCTGTTGTCGCGGAACGCCGCGTCCTTGAGCGGTCTGATGACCTGCAGCTGGGCCACGGCCACAGGACTGCTGAAGCTCTGACCGCCATCCGTCGACTTGACCATAAACGTGCTGGGTAGCGCGGCCAGCCTGGTCGAGCCTTCGAAGAAGACATAGACGGTGCCGTCCGATGCCACCACCGGCCGTGATCCCTGGCTGTAGATCGCCGGGGATCCGATCAACTGCGGGGCGCTGAATGTCTGCCCGCCATCGCTCGAGTGCGCTTCGAAGATCGGCGACTGGACATAGTGGCCATCTACTGGATTGAAGATGAACCGCGTGAAGGTGACGTAGACCCGGTCGCGGAACCGGCTTCCGGGATTCGCATCGGCGGCGATCCACTCCTTGTCGTTCAGGACCGAGGGTGCCATCGTCGCGTCGATGAACGTGGGCTGACCCCACGAAAGGCTCCCGCTGGCATCGAAGGTGCCGCGGTTGACGGCGACCGTGTTGGGCGGCGCCGTCCGGTCGAAGCCCAGTCCGGCGTAGAACACGGTCCCCCGGCTGTCGAATGCCACCGCCGGGTCGCCGCCGGCATCGTACGGACCGCCGGCGAGGTGGTCAACGCCCGGAATCAGGGTGCCGAGGCTCGAGCCGTCTGGGCTCGAAGCGCAGCACCAACTCGCTCCTCCGTTGTTGGAAAAGTACGTCCCCGAATAGCCGTCCCCCTGGGCGCTGCACGGGGCGCCGTTCCGGGTGCACGTCCAGGTCCGTGTGACGTAATCGTTTGCCGACGCCACCACCCGGTTGGGATTGTTGGGATCGACGGCGATCGCCGTCTCGTTCTGGGTCGCGGCCGCCGTGTCCTGGTTTACCGTGACATCTGGTGCCAGGACGGAGGTCCCGTCCAGCGGGCTGGACAGAACGTTGGCCGGCGTGATCGGATCCGCTGAGAACGGACTGGTCGCGCCCGTCTCCACGGCTTCCTGCTCGATCAGCGCCGAAAACCGAATCTGGAGGCCGGCGGTGCCCTCGAGCGAGGCCACCTTCCCAGCCAGTGTCGTGATGTCATAGCTCGGTCCTGTGCTGGCCTGGACGGCGGTAAACGAGCCGAGCAGCGCCAGAACGGCTGTCAACGTCAAAGCTCTGATTCGCAAAGTTCCTCCTCCCTGCTAAAGATGAGCTCTCGCCAGACTAGGGCAAATTCCAACAGCGGTCAAGAAGTTGTAAAGGACTGCGAAATAGCGCGCCGCCCGAATGCTCCGGAACTGGGGAGCGGCCACCGGGCCGCCCCCTTCGCCTCGATCCAAGCTACGAGGAGAGCGTCGCTGTGAACGGGTCTTGACTGGTGCCTCCAGGATCGCTCCCTGTGCTGGGCTCGACCCGGATATCGGTCCAGAGCGAGTGCGCCACCCCGGCACTGTCGACCGTAATGCCGCTGTAATCGCCCACGAAACTGGCCGTACAGGTCGGAAATCCGAACCGGTTGCCCTGCATCGCATCGGACGGCGCGGTCGAGACGGCTACGGGCGCTGACCACGAGGTGCCGCCGTCAGTGGAGGCAACGCCAGAAATCGAATAGGTGTCGCCGCCACCCGGGGCACGGTCGAATCAGGTCGCGTAAACTTTGCCGTTCGCCGCGGCTACCCAGGGGAAGAGCTGGTCGCCGGTCGATCCGCCGATGGTCACCGGGGTGCTCCAGGTGGCACCGCCATCTGTCGAGCGGATGTAGACGATGCGCGCATTCGTACCCGTCCAGTTGGACCAGACGATGTGCAGCGAGCTGCCGTCCATCGCGAGCGCCGGGAAACTGTCAACGCGATAGGTCGCGCCAGGCAGTGGACTGGGGATGTCGGCGATCATGGCCAGCAGCCTGTGCTGAAGGTCGCCCCACCGTCAGTCGAGGTCGCGTACGCGACCCAGTCCCGTCCGAAGGCCGTGGTTTCAAAGGTGACACGGACCGTACCGGTTGCGTCAACCGTTACCGTCGACCCCTGCGTGTTCTTTCTGTCGCCAGATACCTGCGACGGTTTGGACGAAACCGGTACGGGGGCTGACCAGGTCGTGCCACCGTCGACGGTCTTGGCGATCACAATCACCGCGCTGCTCGTCGCGCGGCGGGACCACCCTGCCTATTCGCAGACAGCCTCGCGCCGGCGAACGAGGCCGAGCCCACGGCCGGCCGGTCGGCCGCCCCGCGAGACTGTGCCGGAAGGCCAGAGAGCTGGAACGGCGGCGGGGTCGGGCTGCTAACCCCGGTCGGTCTGGCTGCTCCAAAGCTTGCGTTCCAAGTCTCGCGCTGGCGGCCAGCGCGATCGCGCCGCCGATTCCGACGATATGACTTCTGGCCTTCAACTCTCCCTCCTCATGTCCAGCGAGGGCTCCCAGCTTCGGCGGGAGCCCTCGCTGTCAAATCGACGTGGCGCTATCGGCTGAGCGGACCGACGACGAACGAGAGATTCGAGCTGCTGCTCGCCGCCGCCTGGGCCGATGGAGTGGTACCGCCGGAAACGTCAAGGGCCGACGACGGCGCGAACATGGCTTCATTCAGATTGTCCGGCCCGGTGCCGGAGCTGGCCACGGCGATGGTGGTCAACGCCTGGCCGCTGCTGAGAATCGACGTGGAGATGTAGTCGCCGACCATGTAGCCCTGGGTGGTGAATGCCAGCCAGGTGTTGTTCATCGGGCCGGCCAGTTGCAACGGCGCGCCCCAACTGGTCCCGGCATTCGTGGACGAGATGTAGGCCGCATCCAGCTGGCAGGTCGCGACGTTGCACGCCGCGTTCGGGTAGTAGTAGTAGGTGAGCGCCAGGTGCGCGCTGCCGCCCGAGGTCGCGTTGTCGACGCCAAGACCGGGAATGAAGTGGTCGACGCCGCTTCCAATTGGATCGGAGGGCACCCGCGACAACCCGGACCAGTTGACGCCGTCGCTGGAGGAACTGAACACGATGTCGTTCGCCGGGCAGCCCGGCTCGAAGTGGCAATCCTCCCAGGCGACGTAGACCCTGCCTAATCCATCGATCTCGGCGGTGGGCAGCGGCGATGTCCGCAGGTCGCCCGCGACCCTGTGGAAGGCGACACCCGAGATTGTCACGGCATTGGTCAAGGTCTTGCCGCCATCGGTCGAACCGAACGCCGCGATCGTCACGAGGCCGTCGATCGATTCGAACGGGACGACCACATTACCGTTGGGCTGCACCAGCGGCTGGCCACCCAGGCCGTGGGCATGCAAAGGCGTAGAGACTGGCACGCTCCAGGTCAGACCACCATCGGATGACGTGCTAAGCAACTCGAGATCGAACGTGGCGGGGTTGTCGAACTCGGTGTAGCAGTGGCCATAGAACCGGCTGGTCGACGTGTTATCGCATACGGTCCAGTTCTTGTCGAGGTTCACCGGGCCCGATGCTTGCGGGATCGACACAGGAAGGCTCCAGCTAAGCCCGCCATCGGTCGACCGGTTGACGAAAATCGTCGGCACGACCAGGCTGGTCGTCAACGGAATCGAGGAGATCAGCCAGACGTTGTGCTTGGCGTCAAACGCCACCGATGCGTCGCTGACTCGCTCGAACGCATTATTGGCCGGTGTCGAGGAACTCGTCATGCCCGGCAGGAAGCCGTGCTTCCAGGAATTCCCGCCGTTGTGGGAGGTGGCGAAACCGATGTCATCGGCGCCACCGTTGTGGAAACGGCCCACCTGGAAGGCCGAGACGATCGTCGACCCGACCGCGAACGTGTCGGGCTCCTCCTCAGTCTGGTGAAAGACATCGACGCCGTCGATGGCCGTCGTGTTGGTGAACGGATCGGAGCTGATTCGCTTCAACGTCACGTCGCCGGCGAGCGCGGGTGCCGACGCCATGATCGCGGCGCCCGCCGCGATTGCCACTACAAAACCCAATCGTCCCGTCATGTCACCCTCCTGCTCAAAATCCCGTGGCAACCGACGCGCGACTGATCGTTCCGAGTACCTGTTGCTGGTAGAAGAGGGTCGAGCCATCATCCGCCTTCACGTTCGATGGGTAGTGCGTCGAGACGGAGAGCGTGTAAATGTTGTTTCCCGAGACAGCGATCCCGAAGTAATCGCCGATGAAGGAGGTGCTGCAAGGATCGTTATGGGAGCTGCACGCCATCTGGCCCAGCCCACCAAGTGTCTGGAGGTCCGCCGTCCCGCTGCTGGTCACGGCGAGGCCCGGCTGCTGCGGATCCCAGGTGAAGTTGGAATCCCGGATATTGGCGCCGACTGGCCCTGCGCCAGCCGTCGTTCCTGAGTCTTTCAACGCCTGAACGCTCAGGTTGATGCAGAAGTTCGTCTTGCCGACATCCGAGTAGGGAGCACCGTTTGGAAGTGTTCCCCGCAGGATGCTCGGATCGTTCGGGCAGGCCGCCCGCCGGTCATAGAAGCCTACGGCGACCGCGCCACCAGGGCCGACCGCCACCTGCGGCTGCCACTGATCGGTCGGCACCCCGGCGGCGTCCACGTTGTCATTCACCTTGATGGGGCTCGACCAGGTCTTGCCAAAGTCGGTGGACTGCACGAAGTCGACGTCGTAATCGGTGCCGGTCCAGTTTTCATAGGCCATGTAAAGGTGGCCTGGGAAGTCAGGCGATGCGGCAAACCCCATTGGCACGCCATCTCGGAACGTCGTGTTGAGCAAAGGCGTGTTGAACTCGGCGTTGCCGATCTGGGTGGTAGTGGCCGCCTGCACCGGCGTGGTGAAGTTCTGGGCATCGTCCATTGACCGCGCGACGAAGAAGTCGGTTGTGGCGTGGTGGGTTGTCCCCACGTTGCTCCAGGCGATGTACACGGAGCCGTCCGGACTCACGACGTCAATCGGGAAAGCATTCCGCCTTTGGTCGACGCTTGCGCTCCCGACCGTTTGCGCTGGGGCGAAGGTTAAGCCGCGGTCTCGGGAGGTCGCCTCACGCACCTCCACCGCATTGCCGGCACTGTTTCCCAGGTCCCACACCGCGTAGACGTGGTCCCGGAATCGGCTGCCGGCGAAATGATTGACTGCCACCCACTGCTTATCCTCAAAGTTGAAGCTGAAGGAACTCTCGTTTGGCACCTGCTCCAGTGCATTCCCGCCGTTGCCGGTGGTCCAGTTCAATCCGTCGTCGCTGAACGAGACGGTGATCTCGCCATTGGGATGGAGATTCGTCCAGAAGGCGTTGAACGGCAACATGGTCTGGTAGACGCGGCCCTGGGTATCGAAGTCGACGTTGGGGTCGGTCGTGTTCGTCCAGCTCGGCGGCATGGCCTGCGTCCCGACTGTGGTGCAGTCGTAGCCCTGGACGATGCTATCGTGATGTGATCCGGTGAGGCCGTCGATCGTGTAACCGCCGACATAAAAGTTGTAGAAGCTCGAGAGGTTTTCGAAGAAAAACTTGGAACTTCCCTCGAGTATGTCGGTGCCGGGCATGACGGCAATGTCCGACTCCGAGTGATTGGCGTTGAACGTTCCTGGTCCGCACCCGCCCGGAACCGGGAAGGGCTGATGATAGCCCCCGCCGGTGGTCGGTCTGCTGACGACCGCGTTGGTCACAGTTGCCGTCGTCGGGGCCCACAGGCTCTGGCTGCCGGTGCTCCCGTTTGAGCCTGCCGCTAGCGTCGCCGGGGCGGTCGCCAGGACGACAGCGCAGGTGAGCGTCGCGGTCCGTAGCAACCGACCGGTCGATAGATAGAACCCGCGCATTCCTCCCTCCTTAACGTCGCCGGGGAGGATTTGTCGTCCTCCCCGCCAATTTCGGTTCCGTCGACTACGGGACAGCGACGGTCGCGATGACCTGTTGCTGGTAATTGTTGGGATTCGAGCCGTCGTTGAAGGTGCTGGTCGACGTCGTGTAGTCGCTCAGTCCACCAGCGCCGTTGACCCCGGTAACGTTGCCGTAGTAGTCGCCAATGAACCCCTCGGTGGCGAAGGCGCCGGCGGGTCTTGGCTCGTTGAGCTGCGGATCCCAGGTGTGCTCACTGATCCGGATGTTATGGCCAAAGGGGACCAGCGTCGGGGAGTAGAACTGGATGCTCGAGTTTACGCAGTAGTTCGTGAACCCATACGGCGGCAATGGGCCCTGTGATCCACCGTAGTTGGCGTTCTGTTGGTCGAGCGCCAGTCCCGCACCGGCGGCCTCGGCCGATCCGGCGGCCGGGCACGACAGCCGGCGATCGTAGAAGGCAACGCTGACGGTGCCATTGGCGGCTGCCGTGAGATTGGGCTGGAAGGCATCGACGGTCGCACTGGCGTTGTCGTTGACCTGGATCGGCGCCGACCATGTCAGGCCGCCGTCGTACGAGGCGCTAAGAATGACGTTGCCAAAGCCCGTGCTTTTGTCCTCCCAGGAGACATATAGCGGAAAGTGACCGTTGACCAGGTTGGCTCCGACCGTGAAGGTGTCTTCAATCCCATCCCGGAACTGCGTGTTCGCGTAGAGAAGAGGCGGCGCGCTCACCTCGTCGATGACTCTGGAGACTGAGGTCCAGGTGACGCCGCCGTCCGTCGACTTGTCGAGCAGGATGCTGGTGCAGCAGAAGCCGCCGTTTGGTTCGAAGTTCGTGAGCGTGGTGTAGACCGCGCCGTTGCCATCAACGTGGGGCAGTAGGTAGGTGTCGCCTTGCGGGTTGCTGCCGGCGGTGGGAAGCCGCTGCGGGGACGACCAGGCCGAGTGCCCGGTGCCCGTGCTGTTGACATCAGCAAAAGAGACGTAGGGTATCGCAGAAAACGAGGTGAACACCGTCCACATGGCGTAGATGCGGTTCTTGTGCGGGCTATTGGGATTGGTGTCCACCGTGATCCACTGCTTGTCGGGCTCACGTCCCTTGGCGGGATACGGCGCGACGATGTCGAGCTGGCCACTGCTGGTCGACCAGTCGGTTGCGGTCTTTGCCCCATGGGGGCGCTTAGCGACGGTGATCGCTTCGGCGGGCACCGACGGATTCGGTTCCTTGTTGGGGTTGGTCTGGAAGTTATGGCTTCCGTCGCTGTTGTAGTAGAACTCGTACGGCAGGACCAGCTCATAGAAGTTGCCGAAGGTATCAAAGGCGCCGACCGGGTCGGTGTTGTCGGTCCAGCCCTCATAGCCGGGAATGTGTCCCTGGACGGGCCAGCTCTTTCCGCCGTCCCACGACTCATAAAAACCGAGGAAATGGTTGTACCCCTCGGGGCTGACCACCCACTTCGATGACCCAATCAGGTGGTTCGGGTTGGTGGGATCAACCCGGATATCGGATTCGGAATGATCTTTGACCAGTTGCGGAGCAGCCATGACAAACCCAGGGTTGCTCCCTACCTGGGTTGGGTATGGCGCCGAGGCTCCGGTATTCTCGCCGGTGGTCGCGCCAGGGCAGGGCGACTCCCCAGTGTAGCCGTCGTTCGGGCCATCGTTGAACTGGGCCGCCGAGACTTCCGGTCGGTAGCAGCTCGTTTGCTGCGTCGTCGCGGAGACATTCGTGACCTGCTTCGTGACAAAGCTATTGGCATAGGCTTTGTCAGTTTGCGTCCCTTGCGGGATATTGCCGACTCCCGCGCCAGTTGCGGCTGCCGCCGGGGTGGGTCCGTAGCTGATGGCAAGCGCAACCGGAATGAGCAGCGAAGCGAGCCTGATGTATCGCACGTCCTTCCCTCCCTGAACACCGAGCACGCCAGACCCTTGTGGGCGTGCAGAATCGACCATAACCCAATTAAGGTTCAGAAAACAAGCTCCGGAGAGTCGCCCACAGGTCTGCCGGGCTCGGGAAGGCTAAGCCGGCAGAACCTGCAGAAAACTGAAGCGACCCATCGTTACGGTTGATAACCCGCCGGTGTGACCCAACGAGCCCTTACCGCCGCCCAGTCCCCCCGTTTCCAAGAGGACCTTCGCTCCGTACTGACCGAGTCCTTGCGGGCCCGGGGTTCGGGGGCCGACCGGTGTCGTTTCCTTCACCGGCTGGCTTTCTGACAGGTCGCGGGCGTAAGCGTAAGGGCCAAGGTTTTGAGCCGCAACTCCAAACTGCGGTTCGCAAACGGATGATCGTTGGCTAGGTCGTCGCCACCACCAGGTGCGAGACCATTTCCGTACGGATCGCGCCGTCGACAAGCAACGGTTCGAGTCGCCGCCGGCCGGCCTCCCAGAGTCGGGCCCGCTCTTTGTCGCTCAGGGCCGCGACGGTGGTCGCCACCGGCGACGCGGCTAAGGTCGCGAGCGCCTGGGTGATCCCGCCTTCGTAGACGAGCGGGAGCCGATGCTCATCGACCGCAACATTCTGGAACGCCGCGCCAGCGAGGAACTGCCGAATCTCCTCCCGGCCCGGCCCTCGAAAGGGCGCCCCGTAAGGCTCGGCCGCGTCGGCACCGAGGCCTTCCCGCAGGGCCGCGTCGATCGCCGCAAAGCTCGGCTGTAACGTTATCTCGCGCCACACCGCCGCGACCAGCAGTCCGCCCGGCCGCAGCGCTCGTTGCATCTCCCTCAGCGCAGCCTGACAATCGGGGAAGAACTGCAAGCCCTGCTGACAGGTGACCACGTCAAAACTGCCATCAGCCACGGGCAGCGGTGCGGCGGGCGCCACCAGGTACTCGATGGCGGCCGCCTGATCCGCCAGGGGCTTTTCCTGGGCGATCCCGATCATGGCGGCGCTGAGGTCGGTGCCGACGACGCGTCCGCGAGGACCCACCCTTTCGGCCGCCAGCCGGGCCACAGTCCCCGGCCCGGTCGCCACGTCGAGCACGGACTCCCCCTGCGACAGGTCGGCCCGATCCAGCAACAGGCGCGCCCAGGGGATAAAGATCCGCGGCACATAAATCTCTTCGTAGGTCGCGGCCACACTCCCGATCGAAAAACATCCGAATACTGGCCCTTCGGCCATCGTCCCCTCCTCGCGAGCTCTCAGCTCAGTATTTGCTCGCCTCGTAGAAGCTGCCGCACGCCCGGCACTTGCATTGCATCGTCATCACCTGGCTGCCGAAGAGCGAGATCACTTCGGTGTCCGTTGCCTGGCAGAACGGACATCTCGGCGACGATTCCCTCCCCCCTTGTGGCTCAATCTCTCCCTCCCCCTTGTGGAGAGGGCCAGGGAGGACCTCCTTTTTTCCCTCCCCCGCTTGCGGGGGAGGGTCAGGGAGGGGGTCCTCTTTTCCCTCCCCCGCTTGCGGGGGAGGGTCAGGGAGGGGGTTCTTTTTTTCCTCCCCCGCTCGCGGGGGAGGGTCAGGGAGGGGGTTCTTTTTTTCCTCCCCCGCTTGCGGGGGAGGGTCAGGGAGGGGGCTCCTATGCACTCGGCATGTACCTTTTCTCCGCCAGTCCCTGCAGCATTTCGAGCGTCGCCTGGTCGATGCCGCCGGGCGTCGTGCGGCGCCGAACTCGATCCCACCTTGCCCAATCGATGTCTGCCGGCGGCGCCGCGCTTCCTACTCGCTGTTCCAGCAGGCTGCGCAGCTCCCGGACATGGAAGGCGAGCCGGCCTTCCTGATGAAGCTCGTCGACGTCGGCGCCCTCGGGACCGATCCATTCCACTGACTCCCGCCAGGCTTCGTCAATCGCGCTGGCCGCCTTCGTCTCTCGCATCCAGCTGCGGCCGTGCAGGAAGTGATAGTGCTCTTCCTGCAACATCTTCTTGAGCCGGCTCCGCAACACCTCGACGTTGCCGTTTGCCAGCGCCTCGATCATCAGCGTGAAGGCGCTGTCGAGCACCGCATTCGCGGCCACAAACTGCGCCCAGTCGGTCCACGGTTTGTCGAGATAGGGAACGTTCGCGTAACTGCTCTCATCGATCCCGTCCGGGGTGCCGAGCTCGCGGAGCGATCCGTAGAGCACGCGGCTGTGCCCGATGTCGTCGAGACCCATCGCCGCCGCCGCGATGTCGGCCTCCAGGCTGGGCGCGGCGATGCACCATTCCGCGTAGCGCATCCCGAGCAGCTGCTTGTTGTCGGCGAGGCTCTTGACGAGCGAGTAGAGACTCAGCTCTCCGACTCTCCTGGAGCCCAGAGCCGGATCACCGCATCGCGAGGCACGATCATCATCTCCACCCAGCGCTCCTCGTCGTAGGTGGCGCGGGCGTATGCCATCGCCAGGTCGTCGTCCGGTGCGACGACGCTGCCGACCTGGCGCAGCGGCTCAACCCGGGCCTTGCGGGCAAAGACGTCGTACTCGCGGACGTGTGCATGAACCCGGCTGTACGCCATCAGACCGCGAGTCCCCAGGACCGCAGCGCCTCCCGGCCGTCCGGCGTCAGCCTGTCTGACGACCAGGGCGGATCCCAGACCACGTCAATGACGACGTCGTCGACGCCGGGCTCCTTGAGGAGCTGCTCCCGGATATCACCCACGATCATGTCGCTGGCCGGGCATCCCATGGCGGTGAACGTCAACCGGACCTTCACGATCCCCTCCCCCACCTCGACGCCGTAGATGACTCCGAGGTCGACGAGGTTCACCGGCATTTCGGGATCGTTGATCTCAGCCAGCGCCGACCAGACGCGCTCTTGCAACGAAATTTCCCTCCACCGCTCGCGGGGGAGGGCAGGGTGGGGGCTCACGCGCGGACCTGGAACTTCGCGAAGCTTTCCTGGAAGAGCGCGACCATCTCGGCATTCCGCGGGCCACGGGCGCGCCAGCGGGCCAGGACGTCGTCCCAGGTGCAGGGATCCTTGAAGTCCCAGCGCTTCTCCTGCGGGTCGAAGGTACACGGAAATGGATAGTCCAGGACGAAGTGGCTGCTTTCCTGGTGCGCGGGCACGCGGATGCCGATCGATTCCATGAAGGGGACCACGGTCGAAAGCCACTGCTGCCGCAACTGGTCATTGGTCAGGCCTTTCAGTCGATAATCCAGCTGGGCGCTGTGCTGCTTGAGGTTGTCCGGGAGCCCGAACCACTCAACCGTTAGGGGAAACATCCAGTCGACGGAGCGCTGCAGTTCTTCTTTCGCGGCCCCGCCGGCCTGGCTGATGCGCTTCGACCAGTTGCGGCCGTTGCGCAAGTGGAAGTTTTCCTCGGCCATCACCTTCACCAGCCCGCGTTTCCAGGGCCCGTAGGAGCACTGCTCGTGGATGTCTCCCAGCAGACAGAAGCCGGCCTGGTCATACATCGCGTTGGCCACCACCAGCTCGGTCCAGCTTTCGAGCGGCACGTCGAAGGCGTAGGGATATCGGAACGCCTTGGGGTCGCGCTTGAAGATCAGCGCCTCCTGGCTCTCGCCCAATTCTTCCAGGATGTGAAAGGCGATATGGGCGTGCGCCAGTTCGTCCTGGATGATGGCGATGCCGGTCATGAAGGCGTTGACACTGGGTGCCTTTTTGGCGGCCAGGTAGTAGGCGGGCGCCGAGATCAGTTCCGTGTCGCCCGAGACGATCAGCGTGTGCTTCAGCTCGCGGAGATAATCCGGGGTCATCTCGGACATCGACTCGATCAGCTCCCCGCGCTTGAGCAGGGTCTCGAAGGTTCCGGAGTTGGCGGGCTCCATCCGGCTTGATTCTAAGGTCAGCCCGCTACCTCGGCCCGAAGGCCTACCAGTTCGTCCAGGCTGGGTGCCGGAAAAAAGAATGCGACCCGTCGTTACGGTTTACAACTCACCGGTGTTACCCAGCGAGCCTTCATCCCGCCGCCCAGTCCGGCCCTTGCGAGCTAGACCTTCGTCACCGACAGAACCAGGCGTCTTGCGACACCCGACTCCCCAGCCCTTGCGGGCCAGGCCCTCGGGCCTCACGGTCCGAGAGTGGGAACCTTGCGGTCCCCTCGTCAGCGACCGACTAGAGTCGTTTCCTTCTCTAGCTGGCTTTCTGACAGGTCGCAGGGGGAACTTTATAGGCCGGCTCGGAATCCCGCAATACGGAACATTTGTTTACGAACGTCTGCTCGTTTCCTCCTCGTTTTCCTTCATTCGGCCGCGACCCGTTGAGACCTGAGTCGTAACGGGACCTGTAAGGAGCCGTGATTGGTAGACGAGATGCGCAGCATTACCGTTTGCGTTATCTGCAGTAGGCGCGTGGGCTGTATGAGGGATCCCGCCGCCAGGTAACGAATCCATGAAAACCAACCGCTGGCGTGGCCGCGCTGGGCAGTCGCTGGTCGAGATGGCCATGGTGTTGCCGGTCCTCGCCTTCCTCACCTTCGGGCTGGTGGACTTCGGCCGCGCCTATTACTTCCAGGTAGCCGTGACCAACGCCGCCCGGGAAGGGGCTCGGGCGGCCATCCTCAACATCTACACGGGCCCGGATACGCCTGCCTGCTCGGGACCGGGTTATTTGACATGCCCCGTGCAGACTGACGGGGCGATCAACCAGGCGGTCATTGCCGAGCTGACCTACAGCGGCATCTCGCCGAAGACGGTTACCATTTGCCCGCCCCACGACTCGTCCCAGCCGACGGCGGGCTGTCCGGATGGGAGCAACCGCGTTAGCGACTGGCTCAGCGGCTCACCAACTAACTACTACGTCACCGTCAACGTCACGTACGACTTTCAGCTCTACACGCCACTCATGCAGCAATTAGTTGGAAACCCCATCCACATGAGCGTCTCGGTGCAAATGAGGACGAACTACTGATGCAGCGCGGGAAGTCTCGCGGGCAGGCGATGGTTGAGTTTTCCCTGCTCGCGGGTCTGCTTTTTCTGCTTGTGATGGGCATCTTCGACTTCGGGCGCGCGATCGCCGTCTACATCAACATTGCGGAGGCTGCCCACGAAGGCGCCCGCCAGCTGGTATTGCGCAGCAATTACGCCAGCACCTATCCAGACTCCGTCATCATCAACGCCACACTGGCGAAGATCGGTGGCGGCGGCATGGTGTTGAGCGAGGACCCCTGCCTCTCGAACCCGACGCCGTGCAGTTCACCCTCGATTCCCACCACGCCGAACACGGGCTACATCTGGATCACGCCGAATCGAACCACCGGAAACAGCGAAGTGACCGTGCGCGTGACGTACCTGTACGCGCCGATGACCGGGATGATCTCCGACCTGGCCGGCGCCCAGTTCGTAATGTCGGCGGGCTCGTCCATGAGGGCCGAGTACTGAGATGGTCGTCAGGACACGAAGAAACCGTGCCGGACAGGCCATCGTCATCATGGCCCTGGCGATGGTCGCCATCTGCGGCATGCTGGCGCTGGCGATCGACGCCGGCCGTCTCTACTTCCAGCGCCGCTTGATGCAGGACGCGGTCGACTCCGGCGCGCTCGCTGGCGCACAGAGCCTGGTCGGCACGGTCGCGAACCCGAACGGCCAACCAAACTACGCTCTCTATTACGCGCTCGACGATACGTTTGCGGTCTTCAACCAGAACCCGGCCAACAACGATCCGAACTCCTCCTTCTACACGTCGCCGGTCAATAGCACGGTCACCGACACGGAAGGCGGGTATACCGTTACGGCCATTGCGCCCACCGGGTACGACAACAAGCAGGTTCAGGTCACCGTTAGCTACAACGCGATGGCGACTTTCGTCCAGATTCTGGGGTTCAACAACGTTGCCATCCTGGCGACCGCGACGGCAGAGGCGGGGACCAACGCCAAGACCTATGCCCTCTTCGCCTACACCAGCGGCGGGAGCGGCAACACCATCTGGAACGACCAGGGCGGCTACACGCAGGTTGACGATGGCCAGGACGGCGCCGACGTCTGCAACGCCAGCATCATGGGGCTGACGGTGAGCAACGCCAAGTTCCATGTGCCCAACCCCACCCAGGCTTTTCTCAACGTCAATGGAGACTTGACCGTCAACTCCGCCAGCGACAACCACAGTCTGTTTACTTTCTGGCAGAGTCCGGTTAATTTCGGGACCGGACTGGACGCGGAGCCGGACTACCACATGCCTGATATGTCCCAGCTCTCCGGCGGGACAAACCCAACCAAGCAGCACATCGCGCCAGGAACGTCCGGGACCGTCAACGGCGTGACGATCTACAACTCGAGCACCTCGAAATGGGTTTACGTCTTCACACCGGGGAAATACACGTCGTCCGTGACGATCCCTGGCTCTGGGGATAACGGGAACAACAGCGTCTATATCTTTCTCAACGGCATCTATTACTTCACCTCGGGAGCGAACCTCACCATCACAGGTGGTTACGTCTCGAACACGTCGACCGGGCTAGCTCACTACGCTGGTTCTCCCGCGATCGGCACGACCGACCTTCCGCCCGCCTCCGATGGAACGAACGGAGTCGAATTCATCTTCGATCTGGGCGGCGCATTCTCAGCGAGCAACGCCTCACTACCCGACGATGGCAGCGTCTTTTTCGTGGCCCCGCATTTCACCCCGACTGGAAGCACCAACATCGCGTTCTTCATCGCACCGACGAACGGCAACAATGGAAGCGTCTGGAGCGAGACGTTCAACGCCAGCACCTCGAACGTGCCTCGCTTCCAGGTCTGGGGGACGGTGTTCGATGCTGACCCCTCGGGCTCGATGGCGGTGACAGGGGTCGAGCTTGGTCCGCACAACACTTCGCCGTCGGACAGCAACTCCAGCGGGCAGTACGCCGTCAACGGGGAGTTCATCGGCGCTTACCTGAATTTGAACGGTGGCAATGTCCTGGGCAACAGCCCGGGCACGCCAGGCTGCCCCGGTTACTCTGCCGGCCACCCCTCGCTGCTGGTGCAATTCAATACAAAGTTTGCCCCTGCCCCGGGCGTGAACTCATACCTGGTGAAGTAGCTTCTCGGCCAACAGCACGAAGCCCAATACGGCCAGGGCCACGCCGGCCAACCGCTCCGCGCCTTCCCTGACCCGTTCGCCGATCCGCTCGCCCAACCGGAGTCCAAGTTGCGAAACGACGAGCGTTTGAATGCCGATCAGCACCAGGATCAGCAGGATTGGAAATCGCAACAGACCGATGGTGAACCCGATCGCCAGTTCGTCCAGGCTGATGCTGATCCCCAGGCCCACGGCCGCGAGGCCGCGACTGCGCCGGAGCAAGCTCAGCCGTTGTTCCTCGCCCTCATCACCACCTTGCCGCAGCATGTAGGCCCCGACGGCGATCAGGATCGCGATCGCCAGGAAATCGGTAGCATTGCCGGCTGCCTCACCAACCAGCCGGCCGCCAAAGAAGCCGATCAGCGGCATGCCGACCTCGAACGCCGTGAACAGCAGGCTCAGCCGCAGCCGCTCCACTCCCTTGACCCCCGCAATGCCAAACGCGGCAGCGACGGCAAATGTGTCGAGCCCCAGTGGGACGATCAGCCCGATCAGCTTGAGCCACACTCGCCCCAAATTACACTTCGTCCGTGACGGCGCTCGACCTGATCCGGGAGAAGCGCGATGGCCTGGCGCACACGGACGACGGGATTCGCTTCCTGGTCAACGGCGCCAGTAACGGCACCATCCCCGACTACCAGCTGGCCGCCTGGCTGATGGCGGTGCGCTTGCGCGGCATGACCGACGCCGAAACCACGACCCTGACCCTGGCGATGGCCGCGAGCGGCCGCCAGTTGGATCTGTCGTCGATCGCCGGCCGAAAAGTCGACAAGCACTCGACGGGCGGCGTCGGCGACAAAGCCACACTGGTCGTGGCCCCGTTGGTCGCCGCAGCCGGCGTCCGCGTGGCGAAGCTGTCGGGCCGTGCGCTCGGCCATAGTGGCGGCACACTCGACAAGCTCGAAGCGATCCCGGGATTCCAGGTCGATCTTCCGGTCGATCGATTTATCGAGCAGGTGCGCCGGATCGGCATCGCCATCGCCGGCCAGACGGCGGACATGGTGCCGGCCGATAAAGCCCTCTATGCCCTGCGTGATGCGACGGCCACGGTTGATTCCGTCCCGTTGATTGCCAGCAGCGTGATGAGCAAGAAACTGGCCGCCGGGGCGGATGCGATCCTGCTGGACGTGAAAGCCGGCCGGGGCGCCTTCATCGGGACAGTCGAGGAGGCCGAGGCATTGGCCCAGGCGCTCGTCACGCTCGGCACGAAAGCGGACCGGGAGACCGTCGCTTATGTGACGGACATGGAGCAGCCGCTCGGTCGGGCGGTTGGCAATGCTCTCGAAGTCAAAGAAGCGATCGACACGCTCGCCGGTCGTGGTCCCGTCGAGCTGGAGACGCTCTCGCTCCGGCTTGGCGCCGAGATGCTCCGCCTGGCGGGTGTTCGCGCAGTCGACCTCCACGGCTATCTCGCAGATGGCAGCGCGTTACGCAAGTTCGCGGAACTCATCGAGGCGCAGGGCGGCGACCCGCGCGTCACGGACGACCCAGGCCGTCTGCCAACGGCGCCGCTGCAGCGATTCGTGCTCGCCCCCATCACGGGTTACGTCGCCAGCGCCGACGCGCTCGAGATTGCCCTGGCCGGCAAGGCGCTCGGTGCCGGGCGCGATCGAAAAGATGCGGCCATCGATCTTGCCGTCGGCATCGTGCTGCAAAAGAAAGTCGGCGATCGCGTCACGGCGGGCGAGCCGCTGGCGACCATCCACGCCCGGGCGGCCGCCGAAGCCGCAAACGTTGCGGATCGCGTTGCGGCCGCTTTCACCGTGGGCGGCAGCGCGGCGCCCCGGGCGCTTCTGCTGCGCCGCGTTACCGCCTCGGGAGTCGAGCGGCTGGACGCGTAACGCATCCGGCAACCTCGCTGGCGGATGCTGGATTCGTGCAACGAGCCTCGCGCGGGCAGGTGGGGGCCGAGTTCGCCATGGTAATCGCCTTCCTCTTCGCCGTGGGCGTGATGGGCGTCCAGTTCCTGGGCGTCGCACTCACGGCCGCCAAGGTCAATCACGCCGCGCAGGAAGCCGCCTACGTGGCCGGTAGCAGCCTCGAGGCCGCCGACAGCCGGACGGCATGCTGGTCCGTGACAGGCGGACTGGCGCATCCGCAGGGATACGCGGATGCCGCCGTCTGCCAGACAGTGCTGGAAAACCTCGGTACTGTGAATCCCGATCATGTGAGCGTCTCGGTCTCCCCGACGCTGCTCGAGCGCACCAAAAACTCGGCGATTCACGTGACCGTGACCTATCGCCTGCCGATCGACTCTCCGCTGTTGCGAGTTTTCATGGGCGACACCTTCACGGCGACCAGCGACGCCAGCTCCTGGAACGAGTAACCACAATCGCCTCCCCCCTTGTGGGGGAGGGCAGGGTGGGGGGTCGCGCCGATGCGCCGTGGAGGCGTTCAAGCTAAACTCCACTGCGGCATGGGGGAGCTCCAATACCACATCCGCGCGAAGCCTGGCGACGTGGGCGAAGCGGTGTTGCTACCCGGCGATCCGGGTCGGGTCGAATCGATTGCCAAACTGCTGGACCGTCCGCGACTGGTTGCCCGCAACCGCGAGTTCACCACTTACACCGGCGAGGTCGACGGCCGAGCGGTGTCCATCTGCTCGACGGGCATCGGCTCGCCATCGACGGCAATCGCCGTCGAGGAGCTGATCGCCATCGGTGCGAAAACGTTCATTCGGGTGGGGACGACGGGCTCGATCCAGAAAGGCGTCGGCTTCGGCGACCTGGTGGTCGCGACCGCGGCGGTCCGCGACGAAGGCACGACCCCGGGGTACGTCCCGCTTGGCTACCCGGCCGTTGCCGACTTCGACCTGGCCCAGTCGATGCTCGCGGCCGGCCGCAGCCTTAACCATCGGATCCACGCTGGCATCGTGCGCAGCCACGACTCGCTCTATACGGAGCTGCACGCCAGCACGATGCCACGCCGCGAAGAGCTCGAGCGGGAGCTCCAGGTTTGGCACCGGGCCGGCGTGCTCTGCAACGATATGGAATCGTCGACCATCTTCGTCCTGTGTGCCCTCCGCAACCTGCGCGGCGGGTCAGTCCTGACCGTCGTCAACGAACCCGGCGAGGAAGATATCGAGCCGGGTCGCGTGGCCGACCTCGATCTGACGCCGATGTTTCGGGTTGCCCTAGCGGCGATCGGCCAGCTCGCGCCGATCAAGGCCTAGATGGAGGTTGGCGAGACTCTCACGGCGCGCTCCCCTGTCGAGTGGCGGCGATGGCTGGCCAAGTACGGTCAGAACAAGAAAGAAATCTGGCTCATCTATTTCAAAAAGGCCTCCGGCAAGTCCGGCATCTCGTACGACGAATCAGTCGAGGAGGCGTTGGCCTACGGCTGGATCGACGGCCAGGTAAAAACCATCGACGACAAGACCTACGCCGGCCGCTTCACCCCGCGCAAGCCGAGCAGCAACTGGTCGGCATCGAATATCGCCCGCGTCAAGAAGCTACTGGCCGAGGGCCGCATGGCCGAACCCGGTCTCGCCACGGTGCCTCCGGCAATTTCCCGCTCCCTCTCGCGGGAGAAAGGCGCGGCACATACCCTCCCCCGCTCGCGGGGGAGGGTCAGGGAGGGGGCCTCATGACCCTGCGCCTCGTCGACCATCCGCTCGTCGCGCATTACCTGACGCGGTTGCGCGACAAAGAGACGACGCCCGACGAGTTCCGTGAAGCGTCGGACAAGATCATCACCCTCTTGCTGTACGAGGCGACACGCGATCTGCGGAGCCGAACGTTCACGATGCAGACGCCGCTCGAGCCGACCGAGGGTCACGCGATCGACGACCGGGTGGTGGCGGTTCCCATCCTGCGGGCCGGCCTCGGACTGGTGGGCCCCGTTCTCGAGCTGCTGCCGCACGTGACGGTCGGCTACATCGGCTTAGAGCGTGACGAGCGGACGGCGGTCGCCTCCCGTTACTACGTCAAGCTCCCACCGGACATCGAAGGGAAAGTCGTGATGATCCTCGATCCCATGCTCGCGACCGGCGGGACCGCTCTTAAGGCCGTCGAGATCATGAAGGAATACAAGCCGGGAAGCGTTCGCCTAGTGTGCGTCGTGGCGGCTCCCGAGGGGATCGAGTCATTGGAGACGGCCCACCCGGACGTCCAGATCTTCGCCGCGGCAAGGGATCGCCAGCTGAACGCACAGAAATACATCCTTCCGGGCCTCGGCGACTACGGCGATCGCCTCTTCGGTACCTAGTCGCAACCATTATTGTCCTGGTGGTCTGCCTGCTGCTGCTGGTGCAGGCGGGAGCGACCGGTATCCGTCAGGCCGCAGCGCCGACGCCGGCCCCGGTGGCCTCCTGTCAGACGACTTTTCGGGTAGGTTTCGTCACTGACGTCGCCGGCACGCAGTCGTCGGTCGATATCGAGGGTTGGCGCGGCGTGACCCAGGCGCTGCGCGATCTGCCCTGCGCCCGCGCCGAGCGGATCGTCCCCGGGCGCCCCTCGGAGTACCGGCGCAACCTGCAGGCCGCCGTCGACCATCACGACGACCTCGTCATCGCCGGCAGCTTCCTGCTGACCGCGGCCGTCGTCGACGCGGCACGCTCCAACCCGGCAACCCACTTCCTGCTCGTGGATCCGATCGTGGTTCCCGCCGAGCTGCCGAACCTCTCGGCGCTCAGCTTTCGCGAGGACCAGGCTGCGTTTCTAGCCGGGGCGCTGGCCGGGATGGTCACGAGGACCGGCATTGTCGCCGGCGTCTATGGACCGGGGGGCGCCGCCGATCAGGCGAATCGATCGGGCTTCGAGCACGGCGCCCAATACGTCCGGCCCGGGCTACGAATCCTCGGCGCTTACCAGCCGGCCTCGGAGGGTGCGCCGTACGCCAACACTGCATGGGGCGCTGCCGAGGCCCGGGTCTTTCTGGGCCAGGGCGCCGATATCATCTTTGGCGCTGGCGGAACGACCGGCGTGGGGGCACTGCTCGCCACCGCCCAGGCCGCCAGGCTTTGCATCGGCGCGGATACGGATTCGGCTGACGACCCGGCGGTCGCGGCGTGCCTGCTCGGCACGACGGTCAGGTTCATCGACCTGGGTGTGAAGCTGGCCGTTGCCGACGCGGCTGCCTCGGGTTGGACCGCCGGCGTGCATTCCCTGGGTATCGCCCAGGGGGGCGTTGGGCTGCGGTCGACGTCCAATGCCGGGCTGACACCGGAGGTCCAGCAGCGCCTGCAGCTCATCGCCCGACTCCTGGCCGACGGCGCGCTGACGACCCACGCGTGAGGGAGCACGACGGTCAGGACGCACGGGCGGTCGACCCGCCGATCCGATCGAGCGCGTCGACCATCAGACTCCAGAACCCGTCGACGTCGAGCCGCGTCGCCACCTTCGCATTGACCGGCCGCCCGAGCCGGCCCGAAAAGTCCGTGACCGTCATCCCGGCGCTCCACTCGCCGCGCGTCTCGACCGCGACGAAGGCGTCGACACACTCAACCACTCGAGGATCGATCGCGCGGGCGACGGCGCACGGGTCGTGCACCGGCGGTGAGTCGAAGCCCGCGTGGCGGCGATAGGTCTCCCGGAAAAACTCCATGAGCTGAACCGCGATCCGGGCAATCGGAGTCCCCAGCCCCGTGATTCGCTGCAGCACGGCCGGGGTCGCCAGCGCCTGGTGGGTCAGGTCCAGGCCGACCATCGTCAGCGGCCAGCCCGCGGTGAACACGATCGCGGCGGCCTCCGGATCCACCGCGATGTTGAACTCGGCCGCGGGCGTGGTGTTGCCCCTGGTGTAGGCACCCCCCATCAGGACCACTTCGTGCACCTTCGATACGATGCGGGGCTCCTTGCGGACCGCCATCGCGATATTGGTTAGCGGTGCAGTGGGCACCAGCGTGATATCGCCAGCCGAGGTCATCAACAGGTCAATGATCAGGTCGACCGCGTGCTGCGGGTCGAGCGGCACGGTCGGGTCGCCAAACGCCGGGCCATCCAGTCCGGTCTCGCCGTGGATGTAGCCGGCGGTTTGCAGAGGGCGGGTTAGCGGCCGGTCGCATCCCGCGGCCACCGGGACGTCGCGGATGCCTGCCACCGTGCAGACGCGGCGCGCATTCAGGCTCGTCTTGTCGACCGTCTGGTTCCCCGCCACGGTGGTGATCGCGACGAGCTCGATTTCCGGGCTCCCGTGCGCGAGCAGGATCGCCATCGCGTCGTCGTGACCCGGGTCGCAATCCAGAATGATTTTTCGCGGCATCTCAGATCGTGTTTCCGTAGGATGGCACGTCGAGACCGAAGAGGCGATGCAGGTCGCCGGGTCTGGGGAGGGCTTCCTGGGCGCCGACCGAGGTGCTGGCGGCGGCGCCGGCGGCGTTCGCCAGCCTCACGGCTTCCTCGGACGAGAGCTGGCTGCCAAGCCCAACGGCCAGCCCGCCCACGAAGGCATCGCCCGCCCCGGTGGTATCCAGAGATTCGACCTGATACGGCTCCACGGACCGGACACCGGCCTCGTCACACAGCAGGCAGCCTTTTGCGCCAAGTGTCACGGCGACGAGCTTCGCGCCGGCTCCGTGCAGCGCCCGTGCCGCGGCCGCCGGCTGTGGCTGGTCCGAAAGAATACTGGCCTCCCGCTCGTTGACGACGAGAACGTCAAGCTCTCGGAGCAGTGATCGTTCGAGGGTGCGGGCAGGGGCCGCGTTGAGAAGGATCAACGCACCGGCCTTGCGCCCGGCCGCGACCGCCTGCTCGATGACCCCGACCGGAACCTCGAGCTGCATCACGAGCAGGTCGCCGGGCCGGAGCCTGGCCTCCGCCCGCTCAACTTCGGCCCGCCCGACCGCCAGGTTGGCGCCGGCGGCCACGGCAATCATGTTTTGACCGCCGTTCTCGACGATGATCAGGGCGGCGCCCGTCGGTTGGTCTGCGTCGCGGCCGACGCCAGAGGAATCGACGCCGTTCGTCTGCAGGTTTCGGATCAGCGATTCGCCAAACGAATCCTTGCCGACCCGTCCGACCATGGCCGCCTGTCCACCCAGGCGCTCCACGGCGACGGCCTGGTTCGCACCTTTGCCGCCCGGATAGGTGCCCAGCCGATCGCCCATCACGGTTTCGCCGGCCTTTGGGAGCCGGGAAACGGTGACCACCAGGTCCATGTTCAGGCTACCCAGGACGACGATCCGCGCGCTCACCAGCGCAGGCTCTGCAACCTTGCGGACGCGCCCTAGGCCTTCCGGTACGGCTTGCCGTCAGCCGCCGGCGCGACCGCCCGTCCCATCGCGCCCGCCACCACGATGATGGTCAGCAGGTAGGGCAGCATGCCAAGGAACTGGAACGGAATGTGGATGCCGGAGATCTGGATTCGGCCACTGAGCGCTTCGGCCCCAGCAAACAGCAGGCAGGCATAGAACGCCCCCAGCGGCTTCCACTTTCCGAAGATCATGGCGGCCAGGGCGATGAACCCGCGACCACCGGTGATGTTGGGAAGGAACTGCCCGATCTGCTGAAGGGAGAAGTAGGCGCCGCCCAGTCCGGCGAGGCCGCCGCTCAGGATGACGTTGCCGTATCGCACCAGGTAGACATTGATGCCCACGGTATCGGCGGCGAGCGGGTGTTCCCCGCAGGCCCGGGTCCGGAGCCCCCACACCGTGCGGAAGAGAAGGAACTGGATGAAGACGATCGCGAGCAGCATGGCGTAGGTCAACGGCTGATGGACGAACAGGATCGGTCCGGCGATCGGGATCTGCGAGAGGACGGGGATGCGCCAGGTCGGGAGGACGCCCGGCCCGACGATGGAGGCCTCCTGGAGAAACCCCTTGAAGAAGAGGCCGGTAATCCCAAGCGCCAGGATGTTGATCACGAAACCGCTGACGATCTGGTCGACCATCAGGGTGATCGAGAGGACGGCGTGGAGGGCGGAGATCACCATGCCGGTGAGCAGCCCCGCCAGCACCCCCAGCCAGATGTTGTGGGTCTCGAAGGCCGCTACGTACCCGGTGAAGGCGCTCATCAGCATCATGCCCTCGAGGGCGATGTTGACGACACCGGACCGCTCGCTGACGACACCGCCCAGCGCGGCCAGCGTCAGAGGGGTCGCCTCGTTCAAGGTTGCCGCTAGTAGCCCGACGATGACGTCTATAGGGCGGCTCCTTCAGTCTCACTCGCGATCTTGATGGCCGGCGCGGGCGCGCGACGCAGCCGGAAGATCCACTGGAAGAGAACGGGCGCCGCGACGAACATGATGACGGTCGCCTGCACGATCGAGATAACGTCAGCGGGCACCTGGGTCTGGAACTGCATGAAGCGCGACCCACTGTTCAGCGCACCGAACAGTAGGGCAGCTGGAGCGATCGCCCAGGGGTTGCTCCGGGCGAGGAGCGCCACCGCGATGGCATCGAACCCGTAGCCGGTCGAGAAGCTGGGCGGCATGTAGTGCGAGACGCCGAGCACCTCGTCGGCGCCGGCCATGCCGGCCAGCGCTCCCGAGATCCCCATGGTCGCCAGGATGGTCCAGGCAACCGAGATACCGGCGGCTCGCGCCGCGCTCGGGCTGAAGCCGACGGTTCGGATGCGAAATCCGACAGTCGACCGCTGAAGCAAGAACCAGACCACCGGGATGGCGAGCAGGCCAAGGATGAGCCCGGCGTGCAGGCGGGTACCGGGGACCAGGATGGGGAGTTGCGCCGCGGGGTCGATGTACGGGGTCCTCGGGGCCGAGGACGTCTTGTCGACCAGCGGCCCATCGTTGATCAGATAGTTCACGAGGGCGAAGGCGACATAGTTGAGCATGATCGTGGTGATGACCTCGTGGGCGCCGAACCGTGCCTTGAGGATCCCCGGCACGGCAGCCCACAGGAAGCCGCCGAGAATGCCCGCGGCCAGCGCCAGTGGGATGTGGATGATCGAGGGGAGTCCGTGCAGGCTGTATCCGATGAAGACCCCGAAGAGCGCACCGATGTAGAACTGCCCCTCGGCCCCAATATTGAACAGGCCGGCGCGAAATCCCACGGCCACCCCTAATCCCAAAAATAAGTACGGCGTGGTCGCCACCAGCGTCTCGGGCAGCGCTCGTGGGTTCAGGAAGGCGCCTTGAAACAAGGCGGAAAACGCTTGCATCGGGTCCGCGCCGCTGAGGGCGACAGCCAGGCCGGCGGCAACGAACCCGGCCAGCACCGAAATCACCGGCAGCAGGGCCGCCACCGCGATGGCACGAGACCGCTGATTCATGCTCAGGCGGCCCCCGCCATCATCAAGCCGATATGTTCGCGCTCGATGGCCCGACCCTCGAGCACTCCCACGATCCGGCCGCGGTAGATCACGGCGACCCGGTCGGACAGCGACAGGACCTCGTCCAGCTCCGACGAAACCAGGAGTACGCCCAGCCCGGCATCGCGCTGCTCCACGATCTGGCGGTGGATGAACTCGATCGAGCCGACATCGAGGCCGCGCGTGGGCTGGCTGGCGATCAGAACCTTGGGATTACGTCCGAGCTCGCGAGCTGCCACGACCTTTTGCTGGTTTCCGCCGCTCAAGGAGGCCGCCGGTTGCATGGGCGAACCGGCGCGGATGTCAAATGCCTTGATCAGCCGTTTCGCGTAGCTCAACACGGCGTCGAGCATGCGGACGATGCCGCTGGCGAACGGCCGCCGGTCGTATGTCGACAGGACCAGGTTGTCGGCGATGGGAAGCTCCAGCACGATACCCATACGGTGCCGATCGGCTGGAATATGGCCAACGCCGAGCGCGATGAAGGTTCGAGCCGATCCACGGGTCACGTCGGTGCCGTTGAGAACGATCGTCCCCGAGCCTGGTTGCCGTAACCCCACCAGTGCTTCGACCAGCTCGGTCTGCCCGTTGCCCTCCACGCCCGCCACGCCGACGATCTCCCCCGAGTGAATCTCGAGGTCGACCCCGTTGACCGCCGGTTGGCGGCGATCATCAGCAACCACCAGGCGGCTCAGCTGCAGCACCGGCTTGCCCGGGTGGGCCGGGCCCTTGTCGACCTGCAGCATGACCGGCCGGCCGACCATGAGCCGCGCCAGGTCGGCCGGGCTCGATTCGCCCGGCGTGGTGGTGGCCACCACCTTGCCGCGACGCATGACGGTGATCCGGTCGGCGATATCGATCACCTCGCCCAGCTTGTGGGTAATAAAAATGATCGCCTTGCCTTCCTTGGCGAGGCTGCGCAGGATCTCGAAGAGACCCTCGGCCTCCTGGGGAGTGAGCACGGCGGTCGGCTCGTCCATGATCAGCAGGCGCGCACCCCGGTACAGGGTCTTGAGGATCTCCACGCGTTGCTGGAGGCCGACGGATAGCCCCTGGACCCGAGCCGCCGGATTGACCTCGAGCCGGTACCGGGCTCCCAGTTCGGTGACCTGCCGCCTCGCCTCTCCAAGGTCGACCGTGTCGAGGGGACCGACCGTCTCGTGGCCGAGGATGATGTTTTCGGCAACGGTTAACGGCGGAATGAGCATGAAGTGCTGGTGCACCATGCCAATGCCCAAGCGAATCGCGTCGGTGGGCCCGTGGATGGTCGCTGGGCGGCCGTCATAAAGAATCTCGCCGCTGTCCGGCCGAGTCAGTCCATAGACGACGTTCATGAGCGTCGTCTTCCCGGCGCCGTTCTCTCCCAGAAGCGCGTGGACCTGGCCCCATTCGATGACCAGGTCCACGTTGTCGTTCGCCCGGAGTTCTCCGAAGGTCTTGACGATCCCTCGAAGGTCCAGCGCCGTTGGCGAAGCGCTTACGAGTATTTGGTGAGCCCCTCCGCCCCTGTGCTCAGGGTCCCATTCGCAATCTTGGTCATGATGTCCTGGAGCTTCGACTTGATGTCGGCCGAAACCTTGGAATCCCACAGATGGTAGGGGGCGAGCCCCACGCCGTTGTTCTTGAGATCGAACAGGAGAACGCCACCGGTCGGCCACTGGTTCTTGACCGCATCCGCGATGATGGACTTGACCGCGACCGAGATATGCTTCTCGGAGCTGGTGACCAGGCAGGGATCGACGTCCGGGTAAGTGTAGAACTGGTCGACGTCGACTCCGATGCACGGCTTGCCGGCCTCTTTCGCGGCCAGCAGCGCGCCGTTCCCGGTCGCACCTCCGGCGGCGAAGATGACGTCGGCGCCGCCGCTGAGCTCGTCCTGGGCCCGCGCTTTCCCCCAGTCCGGGTCGACGAACGCGTTAGCAGCAGCTGGATGGAAGACCCCGTCCACTTTGATGCTGGGATTGATGTACTTCGCGCCGTTCTCATACCCCTTGCGGAACTGAACCACGGCGGGAACGTCGAGTCCGTAGACCCCGCCGACGTGGTTCGTTTTCGACAGCAGGGCGGCGAGGGCTCCGACGAGGAACGCTCCCTGATCCTGCTTGAAGAGCAAGCCGGTGAAATTGGTGGGCGCCGTCGTGTCAGTGAAGTCCGCCGAGTCGACGATGGTGAACTTCACGTTGGGATTCGCTTTGGCGGCCTTCAGCGTATCGTCGCCGAGCAAGAAGCCGGCGGCCACCACCATGTTGTAGCCCTGGTCGACGAACTGCTGAATGTTCGGGGTGTAATCGGTGGGTTGTTTGGACTCGAGGAACTTCGCCTGCACGCAGAGGCTGCTATCCGCCGCGGCGTCCTGGACGCCCTTCCAGCCGGCGTCATTGAAGCCCTTGTCGCCGAGCTTCCCGATGTCGGTGACGAAGCCGACCTTGAAGGTTTTGCTACAGCTTGATGCCGTGCTCGTCGAGCTGCCTCCACAGCTCGCCAGAACCAGGATGCCGATCGCCATCAGCGGGATAAGGATCTTCCGCACGCGCTTCCCCTCCTTTTTCTGTCCAGTGCCCTTCGGGGCCCGGGAAGGTGATTTCCGACGGCTATTCTTTCACGATCCCGGCCGCTTTGCCAGCCACCTAAGAATCGCTAATGTCTGGCCATGACATCCCGGATTGAGTGGGTGCGGAGCAACTGCCGGCTCCTTATTGCGATCGCGGAGGAATTCGCCAAGAGTCAGCCGTTCCGCGACCTGATCATCGGCACCGGCATTCATCTCGAGCCCAAGACCGTGTCACTTCTGCTGACCCTGAAAGCTGGCGGCGCGCAGGTGGTTTCAACCGGAAATCTCAACACCACCCAGCCCGACGCGGTCGCGTACCTCAGGGAAAACGGCGTCGAGGTGATTGGGGAGAGGACAACTGACGAGCGCGAACACGATGGATACCTCCGTGCGGTGCTCCGGACACAGCCCCACCTCATCCTTGACAACGGTGGCGACCTGTTTGCCCGGTATGTCGAGGACCCCTACGACCGTCTGCGCGGCGGGACCGAGGAGACGACCTCCGGTCGGATGCGTCTAGCCGGGCTGCGGGCGAGGCTGGCGCGTCCTATCCTGGTGATCAACGACAGCCCGATCAAGCAGTTCGCCGAGAACCGTCACGCGGTGGGCCAGAGCGTGCTGGAGTCATTCCTTCGAATCACGAATCGGGCCACCAATGGGCGCCGCGTCCTGGTCTTTGGCTATGGGTCGGTTGGGAAAGGCGTGGCCGCCAGCTTTCGCAACGCCTTTGCCGAGGTCGCGGTCATCGAGGTCGATCCGGTGCTGCGGCTCGAGGCCAGCTTCGACGGATTCCAGGTGCCGCCTCGCGATGCCGGCCTCAGATCCGCTGATGTTGTGATCACGGCGACCGGCGCCGCGTCGGTGGTTACCGAGGCAGATCTCGACCTGCTCAAAGGCGGGGTCTTCCTGGCCAACGCCGGCCATTTTCCACGCGAGATCGCGGTGGACCGGATCATGGCCGATCCACGGGTCGCGTCACGAACGGCGGCGACCGACGGGATCACGACCCTCGTCCTCCTCGATCAGCGAGAGATCCATGTGCTCGCCGGCGGGCACATGGTGAACCTTGGTGGGCCAAGGCCGCTGGGTAACTCGATTGAATCGATGGATCTGGGGTTTGCGCTGCAGGCCAGGTGCCTGGAGGCCGTCGCCGCGGGTCGCGTTGCCGCGGATGACACGGTGGCCCCAGTCCCACCGTCGATCAACGCGCAGGTCGCGGAAGCGTTTCTCCGGCTCTACGCGTAGGACCCTATCCTTAATCCTGCTGATGACCGGAGGTGCAGCCGGCGAACGGCTCGAAGCCGGGTAGCCGGCCAGGCGCTTGGGCTCGGTCCTATGTTGTGGGACTGGCGCTGGCGCTCACTGGACTTGTGGCCGCCTGCGGCGAACCCGGTGCCTCGCAGGATGCGACCGGCCTCCATGTCTGCCTGGCCACGAACGCCGACGGGCTGACGCCTCATACGTTCAACCAGCTGGCCGCCGACGGTGCTCGCTCCGCCGGCGCCCGGCTCCAGGTGATCGCCACGCACGCGCCGTCTGACTACCTGGGCAACCTGCAGCGCTGCTCGGCCGCTCACCCGAATCTGGTGATGGCGGTTTCGCCCGACATGGCGACGGCGGTCTGGCGCGCCGCCCAGCTCCACGTCGATCAAAAATTTGCCCTGGTCGACGCGGCGCCGGTCGACGATGACGGACAACCGGTCGATCTACCGAATGTGACGGACCTGCTTTTCAAATCCGAGGAGCCCGGCTACCTGGTGGGCGCGCTGGCAGGCCTGCTCGAAAAAAACAAGGTCGGCAGCGCGACGCACAATGTGCTGGGCATCCTGGGGTCGAATCATGGCCCGGCGGTCGACCCGTACATTGCGGGCTACGTCGCCGGCGCCCGGTCGGTCGATCCCGGGGTGAGCCTCAAGATCACCTACTCGGATTCGCAGGACACGGCGTTCTGCAAGCAGCTCGGCATCACGCAAATCTCGGCTGGCGCCGATATCTTGTTCGAAGTTACGGGCCGCTGCGCGTCCGGCTACATCGATGCCGCCTACGACGCGTCGGCGTACGCGATTGGCTCAGACAACGATGAGGCCTACGTCAGCCCGGCCGTCATCTCCAGCGCCCTCAAGCGGGTCGACCGGGCCGTCGCGCTCACCGTTCAGCGCCTGCAGAGCGGCCAATTCAAGGCCGGCAAGCAGGTTTTTTCGCTCCAGGACGATGCGACCGGCTTCAGCATCCCGAGCAGCGTCGTCCCGCAGGACCTGATCGATCAGGTGCTCGATATCCGGTCCAGGATCCGCAGCGGCGACATCACGCCTCCGGCTACCGTTCCGCCGGCACCTAACTAGCCGCGCGCCGGCGCCCGGCGAAGCGGGGCTTCGGCGTCGACGAACTCATGCCGCAGTCGGGTACGGGTCAGCTGGTCACCGAAGCCGCCGTCGAGCGCCTGGAGGTTCATCGCCCAAACCTGCGCCGGCGAGCATCCGATCATCCGGATCGCCTTTTCATACTCGCGGGCGAGCGTGATGTCAGAAACCGTTCGCGAGTCCGTGCTGATCGTGACCTTGATCCCCTGCTCGTAGAAGCGCTTCAGCGGATGATCCTCGAGCCGCCGAACCGCCTTCGTCTGGGCATTGCTGGTCGGGGCCATGTCCAGCTGGATGCCGTCTTCTTTGATCATCGCGACGACTTCGGCGTCTTCCTGGGCACGCACCCCATGACCCAGCCGGACGGCGCCCATCGAGATGGCCTGCCGCGCGCTCTCAGGCCCGGCGGCCTCACCGGCGTGGATCGTGATGTTCAGGCCAAGCGAGCGGGCCACTCGGAAGGCATCTTCGTGCAGGATCGGCGGATGACCGGCCTCGTCGCCGGCGAGGTCAAAGCCCACGACACCATCGCTGACAAAGCGGCCTGCGACCTGGGCGAGCGACAGGTTCTGCGCGGGCGGCATATCGCGCAGCGCGGTCACGATGATGCCACCTTCGAGACCGAACGCCTTCCTCCCCTGGGACCAGCCGTTCAGGACGGCGCGGATGACGTCGGTCAGTGAGAGGCCCTGCTGCACGTGCAGCCAGGGACCGTAGCGAATCTCCGCATAGCGCACGTTGTCGTTCGCGAGATCTTCACAGAGCTCATACGTCGCGCGCTCCAGCGCGGGTACGGTTTGCAGCACCGCAATCGGCAGCTCGAAATACGTGATGTACTCGACGAGCGAGGCGGTGTTGTCGCTCGCCTCGAGAAAGTCGCGCAGCTTTTCCAGGTCTTCGCTCGGCAGCGCAACGCCATTCTGTTTGGCGAGCTCGAGAACCGTCTTCGGCCGAACGGACCCGTCGAGGTGAAGATGGAGCTCGGCTTTGGGGATCGCCTGAACATAGGCAGCGTCATCCATCAACGATTCGCGTCATGCTAGCAGCCCACCCAGCGGCCCGAGATTTCGTAAGGCCTGGATCTTGGGTTCAGGCAGATCGAGCGTGCGGCGGGACGGGCCGGACGAGGTCCCACCGGCCATCGCTCGCGCGGCGCAATCCCCAGCCCCCTTCGTGGACCATGCGGTGATGCGGCCGGCAGAGCAGGATCAGATTCGGCAGAGTGCTTGGTCCCCCCTGGATCCAGTGCTTGACATGGTGGGCATCGGTCCATTGCGGGGGACGGCCGCAGCCCTCGGCGACGCAACCGCGATCGCGATCCGCGACGGCCCGCCGTGTCGCCGACGGGATGGTTCGCGTCGCCCGGGTGACTTCGGCGTCGAGCTCGCCCTTGCCCGTGATCCGGGTCAGCGCGGAGTCGCAGGCCAGCCGACGCACCGTCTCAGCCGGTACCGATCCGCCCGACTCCAACTCTCCCGCCGGTGCTCCTGGCGATCCAGCCAGGGTCTCGACGCTGGCCCGAATGATCAGGTGCGGCCGCGAACCGGCACCATCGGGGGGCTGGCCGCCGGGCCGCCGGCAAATCTCGACCAGGTTGTCGGCGCGACGCTGTCCCGGCGTTCGGTCGTCGTTCGCCTGGGGCAGCATCCGGGCATTCACAGCGTTTCGGATAATCGCCCCGCCCTCGGCATCGACTACTCCGTCGAGCCGCACCAGGCCGTCGGTTGGCTCACTGACATGAAGATAGCGGCGCTCATACGCGCGGTTGGCTTCGGCCAGCGCCGCGGTCGCGTCTACCCGGTGCTCGAAGTTTTTCGCCACACCGGTGAACTGGCCGGCATCCATCGTCTCCGCGGCCTTGAGCAGCGACGCCTCGGCTTTCCGAACCTCCGCGACGCCGACGTGCTCCGCCGTCCGGGCCAGGATGGCGACGTGCTGGTAGCCGAGGTCGCCATTGGCAAACGCCTTCTGGGTCTGCGGCAACTGCTCGAGCTGGCGGCCGATCTCCACCCGTTCCGCCGCCGCCCCGCCGGACAGCCCGCATCGCGAGCGCAGCCAGGGAATGATCCCGAGCGCGCCATCGGCGGCATACTCGCCGGACTTGTCGAAGCGGCGCAGCCCGGTGGCAAACACCGCCTCCAGCGGATCGATGCCGGCTTCACGAACCTTGATTAGCCCCTCACCAACTTCGTCGTCCTCGGCCTGGCGAAACCAGTCGGTCCAGAGCCGAACCACCGCTTGGGTCTGGGCGATCGGGGGCCCCTTGATGCCGCCTGCCACAGCCATGCTTCGATGATGGACCGCGGTTACGACAGCTGTCTGTCGTAACGCGAAAAAGACTTTTGCTTGCTCCGCTCAGGACGGTCGAAACAGACGCCGCAGCCCGACCCCGGTTAGGATCGCACCCGCGAGACCCGCCAGCGCGTAGCCGAGGATGGCTGGCTGGGTGATTGGCGCATAGCATTGCGGGGTCGTGCTCAAGGCCCCGCCCGCCGGGCATGACGGCATGCGGGTCACGATCGACACCAGGATGATCAGCGGCAGCAGGCTCATCCCAATGAGATATGCGCCGCTTCGTTCGGGGAACCGCCGCAGCTGCACCAGGACCAGCCCGAGCACGATGAGCGCCTCGATCAAGCCAAGCGGACCGAGCGCCAGCGACACGAAACCGAACACCAACCCCAGGGCGAAAAAGGCTGCCGCGACCAGCAGCCGCCGGCGGCGGTTGCTACGCGGCGCGCTTGTGGCCGTTGCCGTTCGGCGGCGTCAGCACGAGCCCCAGCATTTCGGACGGGCGGCTCGCCCACAACCGATGGTGGCGGAACGCCGCGCGCAACTCCGGCGTGAGCCCCCAGGCTGCCAGCACCGTTCGCACCCGCGCGGCGCGTCCGGTCTGCAGGTCAACCATGCTATCGCCGACGTAAATCGCGCTCGAGCGCGCCAGCCCCAGGTTCCCGATCGCCACCAGCAGCGGACCGGGTGCGGGCTTCGGCGGGGTCACGTCCTCGTAGCCGATCACCACATCGAAGTATGGCCGCAGGCCGGCTGCCTCCAACTCAGCCTCGACCAGAGCTCGCCGCTTGCAGGAGACAACGCCCAGCGGCGCGCCGGCTTGATGCAGCTTGCGGACCAGGGTGGGGATGCCGCGAAAGACGCGGGCATGGCCGAGCGTGGCATCCACCGACCGATAGGTGGCGACCAGGTCTTCCCAGATGTCGGGGGCCACGATCTTCATCTGCTCGGGCAGCGGCAATCCTCGGCTTCGGCGAAAGAGCTCACGCGCCGCATTGTCGAGGCGATGCGTCCGCATCACCTGCGCGAAGGCCTCCTCGATCAGCGGATAGCTGTCAACGAGTGTGCCGTCGAAGTCGAAGACCAGGCCGCGGCCGTGGCCACTCGGTAGAGACTCTGAGCTGGTTGCCACGTGTGATCAACATCCCTGGGCAGGCTGGGCGCGCTCGCCCGGGAGCTGCGCTGTCGAGGATTCGACCCTTCCCAGTCAAATAATGCCAGCCCTACAACGTTACCGTCCAGCGTTTCTCTCTAAAGTTGGTCAACCTCGCCGGGCGCTGTCCAAACGCCCGTTCGGGGGCGACCCGTGGGTCCCCTCGCTGAAAGCGCGGTCTTGACCGACCTCTGGCTCACGCCTACACTCGGACTTGATATGGCCAGCGTGAGTTACGAGCATGTGTACAAGCGTTATCCCGGAAACGTCGTCATCACCGACATGAGCGCCGAAATCAAGGACAAGGAGTTCGTGGTCCTGGTCGGTCCCTCCGGCTCTGGCAAGTCGACGGCCCTTCGGATGCTGGCGGGCCTGGAGGAGATCAGCGAGGGCACCGTCAAGATTGGCGAGCGGACGGTCAACGACGTGGCGCCCAAGGATCGCGACATCGCGATGGTCTTCCAGTCGTACGCGCTCTACCCCCACATGTCCGTCTACGACAACCTGTCCTTTGGACTCAAGCTCCGCAAGACGCCCAAGGGCGAGATCGACCGGCGCGTGCGGGAGGCCGCCCAGATCCTGGGTCTCGAGCCCTTCCTCGACCGCAAGCCGAAGGCGCTCTCCGGCGGCCAGCGCCAGCGGGTGGCGCTCGGGCGGGCCATCGTCCGCCAGCCCAAGGTCTTCCTGATGGACGAGCCGCTCTCGAACCTGGATGCGAAGCTGCGCGTCCAGACTCGCGTTCAGATTCTCAAGCTCCACCAACGGCTGCAGACAACCTTTATCTATGTGACGCACGACCAGGTCGAGGCGATGACAATGGGCGATCGGATCGTCGTCTTGAACAACGGCATCGTGCAGCAGTTCGACACGCCTCAGACCCTCTACGAACACCCGGTCAACCTGTTCGTGGCCGGCTTTATCGGCAGCCCGGCGATGAACTTCCTGAACGTCAAAGTGGGCAGCGATGGCCAGGCCGCGCTGACCGCCGACGGCTTCAATGTGCCAGTGGCTGACCGCCTGCTTTCCCAGGCCGGTGCCGAGCGCGGCGAGGAGGTCGTTATGGGCATACGGCCGGAGGACCTCAAGGATGCGCGCTTCCCGGGCCGGGACGACTTGCCAAAGATCCGAGCCAAGGTCGACGTGGTCGAGAACATGGGCAGCGAGAACTTCGTCTATTTCAATGTCGGCGGCAAGGCCTTCACCGCTCGCATGGATCCGCGGAGCAGCGATATCGAATTGGGCCAGACGATTGACGTGGCCGTCGATACTGGGCACATCCATCTCTTCGATCCGAAGACGGAAAAGGCCCTCGTCAGCCGGGGCGCACCGGCAGCGAGCGTGCCGGCGATCAAAGAGGCGGAGCAGGTCCAGCCGCAGCAAGTTCGATAGATTTGGCCGGCGGCAGGGAAGCCGCCGGCCACCTGTCGCCTAAGCTACGCCTCGCGCGGTTTCAGGAGCCAGAGTGCCGCGCCCACCACGAGGCCGATGACCAGCAGCGTCGTCGCCGTGCCCATGGGTGCGGTCGGGACATCGTCGCGGCTTGCGCCGGCCGGGTTGCCGTCGACGATCGCCATCGGCTTGGTGCCGAAGGGCGCCACCTTGACGACCCCCATCGGCGTCACGCTCATGTCGTAGGTGACCTGGCTGTCCGGCGCGTCGAGGCTCAGGTACGTCAGCCAGCTCTCCCGGCGCACCCAGCTCATGTTCTTGTCCGTCGAGAGGTCGTGATAGAGCGTGTCCGTCATTTTTTCCTGGAACTCGAGGGTGAAGCCATCGGCGCCGGCGACGCTCGTCCCCACCCCGGAGGCGCCGATCAGTGCACGCCATTCACTCGTGTTCACCGGCTTGTCCGATAGCAGGTAGAGGTCGGCTTGCACCTGCTGGCCGGCGGCCAGCACTTCGAACGGGATCCAGGGATGCGGCACCTTGAGCGTGATCAGGACCGGAGCGCCATCGCCGAAGAGCAGCCGCTGCCGCTGGGCCCGCCCGGCGTTGTACTTCGCCGCCATGAAGACGGGGCTGCCTTTGGCGTACTGCAGGATGTGAGCGTGCGTCTCGGCGTCGATGCTGAAGCCGTTCTGGCCCGCCCAGTCGAGCACCCCCTGGCCGCTGCCGCGAAGCACCGTGATATCGAGTGCCTGGACTTGGACCTGCTGCAGCACCTCCACAGAGCTGGCGGTGGCGGTGCCACGCGCGGCGAAATCGAGCGCGAGGATGGGCGGCTGCGGATGCGTCTCGCGGAAGAGTCGCTGGAGCGTCCAGCCTCCACCCTCCTCCACTTTGACCGGCACCGTGGGCAGCGGCACGATCCAGCCGAAGCTGGAGGCCTCCCCGTGATAGCTGAAGCTGGTGAAATAATGCTCCACCCCGTTGTGCCACTCGACCAGGGTGGTCGCCCGGTCGAGCCGGATCGCCCCGTTGGGCGCGATCAGGCCGCCGCAGGCCGCGGCCGGAAGGGCCTGGGTCAAGAAGAGCGCCACGGTCGCCGCCGCCGCGGGAACCAGTTTGTTGATCATGGGAAGCCTCCTGTTCCGTCGTGGTCGTCGCGACTTAGACGCCCGCCGTCCCAGAAAGTTCCCGGCTCCGCCACACGGTCCAGGTCCCGTCACAGTCGGGCTGGCCTGGGTCTTTTCTGGCGGTCACCCAGACCGTCATCGCCGGCCGGCGCTAGCGCTCGGTCCCTGGTTGTAGTCGGCCGTCAGGTTGGTTACGGGCGACTGATCCGCGGGGGGCCGCCGAGCCTTCGCGTCCGCGTCGCGCAGGCTTCAGGACGTGCCGCCGAAGTCGACATCCTTGGTCTCGACCGTCCCAGCCGTCCGCCCCGGCGCGGTCTGGTACTTCCAGTACAGGTTCGTGTGCGCGATGACCTGGTCCGGCGGTGGCGCTCCCCAGGCCGTCTGGTCATTCGTCGTATGGGCGTCCTTGACAAGGGTCGCGTCGTACCCCCTGACGAACGCGCCGTGAAGCGTCGAACGAATGCACGCGTCGGTCTCCGCGCCGACGACGACGAGTCGCCCGACTCCGAGGCCCGACAGCACGGTCTCGAGGGTGGTGTCCTCGAAGGAGTCGCCGTAGTTCTTCTCGACGACCGGCTCGGCGTCTCCCGGCGCCAGCTCGGGGACGATCCTCCAGTCGTCGCTCCCCCTCGCGAGCTGCTCGTCGGAGTGCTGGACCCAGACAACCGGGACCCGTGCCCGCCGCGCCTTCTCGACAAGGCTGCCGACGTTCGCGACCACCGCGTCGCGCTTGTGAGCCACATTGACGACGCCGTTCTGCACGTCGACGACGAGGAGTGCGGTGTTCGGCCGGTTCTCGAGTGTGCTCATGGTCTCTCCTTCCTCACCAATGTTCCGGCCAGGTACACCCCCCTAATGCATGGCGGCTCCCGTCCGCTCGAACGCGTTGACCGGCTTCATGATCTCGACTTTGATCGGCGCGGCTTCCTTCGCAAACTTCTCGCCATCCGACGCGACCCCCACGACGAACCCGTAGTGGTTCGGGACCGCCAGCTGGGGCCGGATCTTCTTCACCACCCCGGCCGCTTCGGAGGTGTTCATGACATAGGGGTCGCCACCGACGCAGACCAGGGCGACGTCCGCCTTGATTCGCTCGATTTCGGGATTCGGATCGGTGTCGCCCGAGAACCAGTAGCGATGCCCGTCTAGGCTGAGGATGTATCCGACCCAGTTGTTGCTCTTCGGGTGGGTTTGCAGCCGGTGCGGCACGGTGCTGTACGCGGGCACCGTCTCGACCTTGATTCCCGCGACCTCCAGCGACTCTCCCGGCTTGATCGCGTTGACCTTTCCCTTGAGCTTTTCGGCCACGTCCCGCGGAGCCACGAACTGGGTCGTGCTCTTGCGGATCTTCGCGATGTCCTGAGGCTCAAAGTGATCGGAGTGAGCGTGCGTGATGAAGACCACGTCCGCGGGCTCCTCGTTTGCTGTTAGGCCCCACGGGTCGATGTAGATGGTGATCCCTTCGCCCTTCCACTTATAGGCGGACTGCTTGTACCAGGTGAACTTCTCGAGCATGGATGCCTCCTTCTGGGGAGCTGCGCCTGAACTTTTAGGTTACCGCGTCAGGCGCCGAAGACCTGGACCACCAGCTGTCGATCCCGGGGCCGGTCGAGTTCGAGGAGAAAGATCCGCTGCCAGCGACCGAGGTCCATCCGGCTGTCGGCGATCGGGATGCTCTCGCTGCTGCTCAGCAACAAGTGCTGGCAATGGGCGTGGCCGTTGGCGCACTCGTCGGGCTCCATCTCCCCCACCCGGCGGCTCAGGTCGTTGTGCTGGTACAGGCCGGCGGCCGCGGCGAGCCGTTCCAGCACGGCGCCCATGTCTTCGAGCAGCAGCGGTTCGTTCTCGTTCAGCACGACCGCGGCGGTGGTGTGCTTCGAAAAGACGGAGACCCAGCCCTGCGAAACCTGAGAGCGCGCGACCACCCCGGCAACCTGGTCAGTCACGTCACGGAATTCGCGCGCGGCGGTGGTACGGAAGGGGAGCGTCTCCGCCCAGAAGGTCAGGCCCGCCACGCGGCGGACCCGCGCGCCGGCCTGGTCGTCGGAATCATCGAGCAGGTGGAGGGCCGGATTCGACGCCTGTCCCATTTTTCCATGCTGCGCCGCGAACGTTACATGGGCTGTTACAGGCCGCCCGCCGGTGATCTACCGCCGGGTGGCGCGCACCTTGTCGAAGCAGTCGCTGCAGTAGACGGGCCGGCCCATCGTGGGCGTAAACGGCACCTGGGCTGGCTTGCCGCACTCGGCGCAGATCACTTCGTGGAGCTCCTTGGCACGACCTGTGCCCCGGACGTTGCGGTTGATCGACCGGCAATCGGGACAGCGGGACGGCTCGTGCTGGAATCCCTTGGCAGCGTAGAACTGCTGCTCACCAACGGTGAAGACGAAATTGAGACCGCAGTCACGGCACGTCAAAGTCTTGTCGCTGAAGCTCACGGCGAATCTCCTTTTCTTTGTCTTTGGATCTCAGAGTCTCGCCGGAGCGATCCGCTTAGCCTTCGACCCAACTTTCCCGGGCGCGATTATAGCAAGCGCCAACTGGCTTTTGGTGATGGCCAAAAGGTCGCCGCGTCCGATCAACCGGTTATCCTGCAGCCGTGCCGCGCCGTCTGTTTGTGATCGAGGACGATCTGATGTTCGCCCACCGGGCTCGGGCCATGGCCGGACGGCTGGGTGTAGCGTCCGAGGGCATCACCCGGTCGGATGCCCTGACGCGACACTGGGATGCCAGCGACGTGGTGCTCGTCCAGGCCACCTTGAGACCGCAACAGCAGGTCGACCTGGTCGAGCGGCTGGTGGGGCGGCGGCCGCCCCCCACGGTGGTCGCCGTCACCGGCCACCTCGAGACCGAGTTACGCCAGCGGCTGAAGGCGATCGGAGCGACGCTGGCCGCGCACTCCGCGATGGATCGCGTCGTCGCCAGGGCACTCGGCGTCAGTGATGCGGCGCGTGGTCGTGCGTAGGCATGTCCATCATCCGTAGCATCTCGAGACCGCCCGTGCGAAGAAATCGCCAGCCCAGCAGCGCCAGGATCACGAGAAAGATCACGTTCAGCACGCTCGTGTAGTTGAGCGTCGGAGCGGTCACCAGCGCCGTCACCGGGTGATGTGTGGGAACGATCCCAAGCCCCTGGAAGAGCAGACCGATCAAGAAGCCCGCCAGCACCATCGCTGCGTACGACACCACGAGCAGATATAACGCCATCCGCCCGCCGTAGTACTTCCGGTACATGTCGAGGATTGGAATGATGATCAGGTCGGCGAAGACAAACGCGATCACCCCGCCGAAACTGATGCCGCCATTCCACAGCACGGCCGCCAGCGGCACGTTGCCGACGGAACACACGAAGCTCAGTAGTGAAATCACCGGCCCGATCAACGGGCCCCAGACTTGGGAGAGCACCGGGTGGCTGGTGAGGAAAAAGCTCTGCCAGAATGACGTCGGCACCCAGGCCGCCAGCGCGCCGGCGATCAGGAGCCCCAGGCCAATGTCGGTCCAGACTGACGTCACGTCCCCCCAGAAGTTGTGACTGATCGCTGTCAGGCCGCGCCCGGAGAACAGTCGCTTGAAAAACGGCCCCTCGGTGATCGACATGTCCATCTCACCGTGCCCTTCCATCCGTCCCCGCCGGCCCTGCTCGGCGTGTTGCCGCGCGGCCTCGACCATTCGCGGCCTGAGTGTCCAGCGAAAGAGCAGCGCCAGGATCACGATCATGAGCAGGCCGCCGGCGAACTCAGCGCCCACAAACGACCAGCCGAGCAGGATCAGCAGGATCAAACCCAGCTCGAAGACCAGGTTCGTCGAGGCGAACTCGAAGACGATCACCGCCGGAAAGCTCGCCCCTTTGCGGAACAACGAGCGGGCGATGGCGACCGCCGCGTACGAACACGATGAGGAGGCGGCCCCGAACAGCGTCGCAAGGGCAAGGCTACGTGGTGAATCCGACCCCAGCGCTCGTACCACCGCGCGGCGGGAGACGAGCGTCTGCACGATGGCCGAGAGAATGAAGCCGAGCGCCAGCGGCCAGAAGACTTCCCACAACATGTCGAAGGCGGTCGCCAGCGCGTTCAGGACAGCCTGAATCACCACCATGCCAGCCTAATTGAGTTTTAGCTTCGCAGCGCCCGTGACCAGCGCTCTTCGATGTGCCCCATCTGATAGATCACGAACGCGCCGGCCCACGAGAGGATAAACGCCGCCACGATGATGGCGCCGATGACCCCGAAATCGAGGCTGGTGATCGCCGCCCAGAATCCCCCTCGGAAATCGAGTGCCTTGCCCAGGATCTGGGTCACTTCGATCAAGCCGACGAAGAGCGCGACGAAAACCGAGAGTCCGGTCATCGTCAGGTTATAGAAGACCCGGCGAACCGGGTTGGAGAAAGCCCACGAGTAGGCTCGCGACATGAAGGCGCCGTCGGCGGTGTCCATCAGCGACATGCCGGCGGCGAAGATCAGCGGCAGCGAGATCAGGGCGTAGAGCGGCAGATGTTGCGCCGCTGCCCCGGCGGAAATCGCCAGCAGCGATATCTCGGATGCGGTGTCGAAGCCGAGGCCAAACAGAAAGCCGACCAGGTACATCTGCCAGCTCTGGGTGATGAGCCGGAACAGCCGTCCGAAAATCCGGGTCAGCAGCCCCCCCGCCACCAATTCATGCTCCAGCTCGCGGCGGTCGAACTCGCCGCTCTTCATCCGACGAAAGAGCTTGATGATGTCGAGCAGGATGATCAGGTTCAGGATCCCGATCACCAGCAGGAAGGCGCCGGAGACCCCGGTGCCGATCAGCCCACCCACGCTCTTCAGCTGGCCGCTGCCATTGACGATGTTGGACTGGACGTACTGGGTGGCGATCCCCAGCGCGACCGCGATCAAAAAGACGACCGTCGAATGACCGAGGGAAAAGAAGAATCCGACCCCGAGCGGCTTCTTCCCTTCCTCCAAGAGCTTTCGGGTGGTGTTGTCGATGGCCGAGATGTGGTCGGCATCGAACGCGTGGCGAAGCCCGAAGGTGTAGGCGAGGCCGCCCAGACCCAGCATCACGGGATAGTGGGGAGCGACCAGCAGCAGCATGATCCCCCAGCCGAGCAGGTGTAGGACCGCGACGCTGCCGAAGAGCCCGGTCATCCGTAGCCGAACCGACGTCATGGACTGCGCCCGCCAGCTCTGCAGGGTTGCGCGCGCCGTCGCCATTCCAGCATGGAGTATAGGTTATTGCGAACCATTCGCAATAGCGAATTCGTCACAAGGTCGTCGCCGGCCCGTGGCGGTGATGGCTGCTCGGCGTCGTCCTGACCTTCATTGGCAGCCTCGCCACTCTCCCCATGAACGGCGTCGGCTCGACGGACCCGAACCGCCCCAGCCATCCTCGCTCCGCCGCGCGGTAGCGCTGGCGGGCTCGGACTGATCGGCTTCGGACTCCGCGCCGCCGGCTACCTGATGGCGCCGGCCGGCGTGCTGGCGCTGCTGGTGGTGGTGATCAACGTGCCGCAAATCGTCGCCGTTCTTCCGCTCATCCTCGGGCTGATCGCCGTCGGCTGGATGGCCGTCAACGTGGTTGCCGGCGAGAGGGCTAGCCGCTGACGTGGAGCAGACGGCCGATGCCGTAGCCCGCGGCGGCGGAGACCATGCCGATCACCAGCATCTGCAGCCCGGAGATCCGCCAGTCGCCCACCAGCGTCAAAGCCTTATAGGCGCCGACCCCGAACAGCACGGCCGCGCAAAGAGGTACCGCCATGATCGTGGCGGTGGTTACCGAGAGCCCGAACATCGGGACGAACAGGAATGGAATCAGCGGGATCAGTGAGCCGATCAGGGTCGAGAACCCGGTGACAGCGGCGCGCCGGACGACCCGCCGCTCCGAGACCGGTGACAGGTGGAGCTCGTCACGCATCATCACCTCCACCCAGACTTTCTTGTCGGACGTAATCTCTTTGACCACCCGTTCCAGCAGCTCACCATGGATGCCCTTGTTCCGGAAGATCTCCCGGACCTCCTCGGTCTCAACCTCCGGCACCTCGTCGACCTCTCGCTGCTCTTTGGCGAGCTGGGCCAGGTAGTAGTCCCGGTCCGCCAGGGCCGACGTGTACGCCACGCCCCCCATCGCAATCGACTCCGAAAACGTGGCGGCGAGCGCCGCCGCCATGATGATCCGCAGCTGCGCCGTCGCCGCGGCGACCCCCAGCACCAGGCCGAGCACATTGACCAGGCCATCCTGACCGCCGAGGATGATGTCGCGTAGCGACCGGCCGATTCCGCCTTGCTCGACGTCCTCGTCGTGCAGCACTTTGGGCTGACCGGCGGGCGTTGGCTCGGGCTGCGCCACGGAACCTATCTTGCCATCCGGCTGGTCAGCGGGTCCGGGCAGCCTTCGCCTGGCAGCGGGCGCAGCGGCCGTGCACCACCAGGTCGGCGTTGCTCACTACGAATTCGTGCTCGTCCGTGATGTGATGGAGCACCGGCACCATGTGATCCCCCTCGATGTGCAAGGTCGAACCGCACCGGTCGCAGACCAGGTGGTAATGATCGGTCTCCGCTTCCGCGAGCTCGTAATAGGCGCGATCGCGAATCCGCGTCTCCTTGACGAGACCGAGCTCCTCCAGCACCTCGAGCGACCGGTAGATCGTCGCCAGGTTGAAGCGCGGATACTGCCGGCGGATATGGTCGAGAATGTCCTCAGCGCTGAGGTGCTTCTTGCTCTGCCGCAGCGTGTCCCAGACCAGCTGGCGCTGCATCGTCAGCCGGTATCCCGACGTGTGCAGCGCTTCAGTCGCCGACGCTCGCCGGCTCATCGTCTCATTGTGGCAGCGGATTCAACCCCAACCGTGGCGCCGTCACCGGCCGTCGCGCCCTTGTCATCGAGCCGGAAGAAGATCACCCAGATCGCGACGAAGTAGATGAGATTGCCCAGCCCGAACATCACCAGCCCCGCCACCAGCTGGTCGTCCAGCGGCGACAGCGGCGTCACGCGGGGCGCCGCGGCATAGAACGGATAGAGCACTGTCGGGGAAAGGATGAAGGCCAGGCCCAGGATGGTGGGTGGCACCCCGGCAAAGCCGAGGTACGCGATCTTGCCGATCACGCTCATGCCGCCGATCACCGGCCACCAGAACAACATGCCGGCGGCCAGGAAGCTCAGGTGCTCGAGCACGTGGACCGGCTGGTTGCGCAGCGTGGCCTCGTACAGAAACGGCAGGTGCCAGATGGCCAGCACCAGGTTGAACAGGACGTTCGCCGCCAGCGGTGACACCCGGACCCGGTTGAACGCCCGCCAGCGCTCGGGCAGCCCGAGCAGCAGCAACGGCGGGACGACCATGGCCAGCAGCAGGTGTTGCAGCATGTGGAGGCTGAAGAGGTAGTGGTCGCCGCCCACGTCGATTGGCGACTCGAGCGCTAGAAACAGGGCAAGCAGGCCGCCGGCGAAGTACGCCCGGGCGAGCGGCGACCAGGTCGCAATTCGCCCGCCGCCGCGGATCAGCCAGGCATATCCGGCGGCCAGCGCGATCGTCCCGGCGACCACCGTCGGGTCCCACGACCACGTCCACAGGCTGAGGCTGGCATGCAGGGACGCCACGGGATCAGCCTTTGACGCCCTCCCGAACGATCGGTTGGGCGAGCAGCCACAGGCTCGACATGGTGTAGCCGACCATGGCGGCGATCCAGGGCCACTCCGCCCGCCGCCCCTGGCTCTCCGTGCGGGCCGTCCGGCCGAGATAGCCATGGGCCAGCACCACCGCGGCGATGTGCACGCCGATGATCAGCACGATCTCGAAATACCAGACGAAGGCGGTGGGAATCAGGTTCCGGTTCGGCTCGTAGTTGACGGTTCCGAACAAGTTCAGTGTTCCGGTGCCGAACGGGTCGGAGGCCTGATGGATGAGGAGCTGGCCGTTGATCGCCAGGTAATCGAAGTTGTGCGCCAGCAAGTAGCCGAACGCGATCGGGACCAGCGAGGGGATCAATCCGGCTACGACCTTCAACAGAGGCTCGTCGAGGTGGCCCACGGCGCGCACCGCCGCCGCGAACCCGGCAAACAAGCCCCAGATCAAAGCCACCAGCGCGACGAAGGCTACCAGCAGCAGCACGGTGTAACCGGGGGCGCCCGGCTTGAGTGAGGCGGGCAGCTGGTTGATCGCGTTCTTCCAGGCCGGCGTCGCCAGCAGGCCGTCGAAGCTGACCGAGACCAGCAGCATCAGGACGAAGGTGAGACGGCTGACCGAGGCCTCGAAGGGGCGGGTGAGCCCGCCGAAAAAACCGCGACGTCCCGGCGCGCCGAAGCGGAAAAAGCCCAGCCGGCCCCAGGTGGCGAAGAGGACAGAGAACACTTCGCCCCGCCGCAGCCAGGTTTCGGCCCCAAATAGCGATGCCATAACGGCGTTGACGATGCCGTATGCGAGCAGCACCTGGGCCGCCCCCGCCGGCGTGGTCGTGACCCCGTTGAAGACGAGCTCGCCGCTGGCAAACAGAAAAAAGAGAATCGTGGCCGGCCAGTAGCCCCACGACCGCGGCCAGGGCAGCCGAGCTTGCCGGCCGACCAGTCTGGCGACGACGTTCAACGGGCTGAGGTACGGCCAGTAGTTCCCGATGACGGCGATGCTGATCGGGACTGCGATCCAGAAGACCAGCCAGACGGCCGTGACCACGACGTTGTCCGGGGTGCTCTGCGAACCGAACAAGCCGCCCCCAATCAGAATCAGCGAGACCAGTACCATCAGCCAGCCCGGCCAGCTCGGGGTGTGGGGAACCGGTGGCACGTCGTCGCCCTCCGGCCGGACCCGAACGACGGGCCGTTGCAGAACGAGCAAGAACGAGATGAAGACGACCGCCCCGGCACCCATCAGGAATAGGTAGAGCGGCGCCGGCAGGTCGTAGCGGGTGCCGAACGCGTGCAGCGGCATCAAGCTCATCGCGAACACAATACCGAACTTACGGAAAATTCCCGCTCCGCTTGCGGGGGAGGGTCGGGGTGGGGCTTCCTACGGATTACCCCTCCCCCGCTTGCGGGAAAGGGTCGGGGTGGAGCTTCCTACGGATTACCCTCCCCCGCTTGCGGGGGAGGGTCGGGGTGGGGCTTCCTACGGATTTACCCCTCCCCCGCTTGCGGGGGAGGGTCGGGGTGGGGCTTCCTACGGATTTACCCCTCCCCCGCTTGCGGGGGAGGGTCGGGGTGGGGCTTCCTACCGATTACCCCTCCCCCGCTTGCGGGGGAGGGTCGGGGTGGGGCTTCCTACGGATTACCCCTCCCCCGCTTGCGGGGGAGGGTCGGGGTGGGGGCCCGGCGACGTCGCCGGCGGATCTCCTGGATGATCGCGATCACGCCAAACAGGATCACGAAGGCCAGGATGCCATAGAACTCGACGTACCGGCCGAGCACCGTGAAAATACTGTCACCGGACGGGGCGCCGGTCGGTGCAGTAGCGGCGTACTCGCCAAAACCGGGGGCATTGACGCTGGCGTAGGGATCGCCGCCGGGAGCCCGCAGCGTGGTGAGCGCCCGCCACGAATTGCCGTCCTTGTACTGGATCTCCTGGAAGGCACCGGGCGGGAAGCGGAGTGTCAGGTGATAGGTGGAGGTGACCGTCACGGCGCCAGTGTCTGGTTGGGCGACGCAATTGACGCGATAGACATTGCCTCGGATATCGACGCCGGACGGCGCCGGCGGCGGGCTCGCGTCCGGCTCGATCGTGCACTTCACGCTTTGCGCGGCGGGGGGCGCTTTGAACGCGCCCGGACCGAAAAACATGATCACCTGGTTGTCGCCGGTCTGCACGCCACCGCCCGGGACCTGACCGTTTGACACCGGGAGCGTCGTCTCGCCGGATAGCGGTGGCTTGTTCCCATTCTTGAGGTTGGCCGGTGGCGACTCCCAGCGGTACGGCTCGGGTGGCACGATGATGCCGTCGAACAGTGGCGGTGCTCCCCCACAATGCAGCAGCGCGGCGGCGATCAGCCCCAGTGCGAGCGCGGTCAGCCCGGCACGGCGGGCACCGATCATGCCCAGAACCAGGCGCCCCAGTCGGCGATGCTGTGCGCGATCGCGCAGGGCAGCACCCGCCCGCTGACGGCGCGCAGGCCACCAAGCGCGAGGCCAACTGCCGCGTCGAGCGGCATCGCCGCCAGTCCGTAACGCGGCAGGTGGATCAGCGCGAACACCGCGGCCCCGGCGACGATCGCGACGGCCGGACTGGCCTCTTCCGACCAGCGCTGGTACAGCGCGCCGCGGATCGCGGTCTCCTCGAGGGTCGCGATCACGGCCGCGATGGCGGCCCAGGTCCAGAAGTCCGCGAGTGGCCTTCCGCTAAGCCTTCCGCCCACGACCGGCGCCAGCAGGATGGCGCCGACCATCAGACCCGCGACGATACTCGCCACCTTACCCATCGCCGCAGGCAGTGTCCCTCCCCCGCTAGCGGGGGAGGGCGGGGTGGGGGCCGCGCGCTCAGCCCAGCTGATCGCCAGCAGACAAGCGCCGAACACGCCCGTGCTGAGCAGATCGCCCGCCGGCAGCAGCAGCGCCCGCAGCAGGGCCGCCGCCAGCACCAGGCCGGTCACCCGCATGGCCCGCCGCGGCGCGGCGAGTCCGGCCTGGATCACCGCGGCAGCGGGATGAAGCCTACCGTCCCGGTCGCGAATACCGGGGGATACACGGTGACGCTGTGGCGCACGCCCTGCCATTGCCAGATGACACTGGCGGCGCGCACGTTCTGTCCCATCAGGTCGGCGGTGGACGCGAATTTGATGCCGGCGCCGTTCGCCAGCGTCCCGTCCGGCAGGTCCACGCCGCGGGCGGCGGACGCCAGCGCGGCGGCACTCAGGTCGTGAGCGCGGGGCATGACGTAGTGGAACAGGGTCCAGGCGGCGCTGAATCCCGCGAGCGATTCTTCGGTGGGATCGGCGCCGAATTCCCGACGGTACGTAGCCGCGAAGCGCGCGTAGATCGCCCGACCGGTGTCGTTGAGGGCTGCCGGGTTGAAGCCATGCGGTGGACGATCCGAGGCGAACACGCCGATCGCATCGGCGCCAAGCAGGGCGCCGAAGTCGGGGACGCATTGCGCCATCGTCGAGCCGATCAAGGCCCCGACGTGCAAGCCACTCTTCAACATGGCGCGCCGGAAGTCGACGCCGTCGGCGATGTAGGACGCGAGCACCAGGATGTCGGGCTGCGCGGTGCGGATCTGGGCGAGGACGGCCGGCCAGTCCGGCGCATGGGCGTCGTACACGACGGTCGCCACCACTTGGATGCCTTCCCGCACCGCCTGCTGGGCCGCCGCGGTCGCCACCGACGTGGGATAAGCATCGAGATTGTGGACGATCACCATCCGCAGCGACCAGGGTGACCGATTGAGCTGCGGCGCCAGCACCTGAGCGGCGAAGTGGCTCGACATGGCGCCGAGATTCGAGCCGGTCGCGCCGACTCGGAAGACCAGTGGATAACCGCGCCCGGTCAGCTGGTCGGCGACAGCACCGGACTCCCAGTAGAGCAGGCCTCGCGATTGGGCGGCGGCGCTGGCCGGCATCGACAGACTGCTGGAGTAGCCACCAATGATGCTTTGCACGCCTTCCGTCTTGAGCTCGTCAACACGGGCCGCGGCGTCGGACTGCGCTGTCAGGTCCTTTGTCAGCAGCGAGATCGGCACGCCGTCGACGCCACCATCGGCGTTCACGAGGTCGCGGGCGATCTGAACGCCCGCGTACTCCTGCTTCGCCAGCGGCGCCTGCGGTCCGCTAAGCGGAAAGACCGCGCCGACCTTGACACTGGTGGCCGTCGCGGGTACCGTGGGCGCCGTCGCGCACGCGGCCAACACCATCACGACCCCCATGGCCGCAAACAGCCGAGATCGCACCGCGACGAATTCTAGGCGGTTACGCCTGTTCGATGCCCTTCATGAGGATCGTCACGAAGGCGCTGAGCGCCGTGATGCCCACGACGGCGTAGAAGAATGGCGCGATCGAGCTGAACGGCACGCCAACGGCGGTCGCGCCCGCAGCCGCAAAGACGGTGAGGGCGATCCCGGCCGACGACATCCGGCCCCAGGTGGTGTGCCGCACCCGCAGGGTGCGCCGCCGAACCAGCAAGAAGGCGATCCCGCCGACGATCGGAAACGCATAGCGGAACGTCACCAGGGCGGCCAGCCACTGTGGCAGGATCCCGATCACGGCCAGCGAGATGGCCGCGACGCTGAAAAAGATCCCGTCCATGAACGGGTCGTAGAGGCGACCCCACCGGGTCGCGGCGTGGCGGCGCCGGGCCAGCCAGCCGTCCGCGAGGTCGGTGACGGCTGCCAGTCCGAAGACGCCAACGAGTGGGACATAGGATCCCTGGGTCGCCCAGTGCGCGCCCCAGGCCACCCAGACGGCAGCGAACCCACGCAGCTCGGTCAGCCGGTTTGGCCAGCCGAGGGTTTGCTGCAACTCGCCCGACTCAAGGTTGACCATCAGGCCGAGATGCATCGCCAGGTCGAACATCAGGATTCCCCACCAGAGCAGGCTGGTCAGGGCGAAGACGATCGCATCACCGGTGCCGATATACCCGAGGACCGCGGTGGTCGCGAGCCCGATCAGGATGACGCCGGCGACGCTGAACCGGAGCCAGGACGCCCGTAGCTCATCGTTCATCTGAAAGATCTGCAGCGATCGAATCCATGAGGCCCGCCAGAAGGCGGCCCAGGCACGAGGGCTGTAGCCACCCTCGTTGAGATCATGGAGGAGGCCGATCACGAAGAGATTGGGCGGGAGGTCGGGCTCGTCGTGCTGACCTCGCGTCTCGGTGGGGCGGCGGACCACCTTTTGAGTAAAGTCGCTTTCGCCCCTGAGGTCAAGGTCCCTACGGCCCTGCGGCCAAGCCACAGGCGGCAACCGGTGCGGAGGGATCGGGCGTAACGACGAGATCCTGAATCAGCTGCTCTGGCGAGGCGGCAGCCGGCGCGGGCTGCCCGGTGAGTTTGCAGAGTGTCATGGACGAGACGTCTGCTGGACGCACCCAATCCGCCGGCTTCCTGCCGCCGTAGTAGGCCCTGACGAATTGCTTCCAGGAAAACGCCGGCCCGATCTCGCCCCACAGCCCACCGAGCCGGCCGGTCATCGACTCGTTGTGCGGGGTCGGTTGCGTCACGGTCCGGCCCATCCAGGAAGCGACCGCGAGGTCAGCGGTGTAGCCGACGTACCAGGCGTCCTTGAAGTCGGTCGTGGTTCCCGACTTGGCGGCGATCGGGATGCCCATCGACGGATGCACGGCGCCCTTGAGGATGTCGGTCAGCAGGTAGGTCGCCGATGCCGGCAGGACGCGCTCGCCGGCGTCGGGCTGGGGCGGATTCGACTCCAGCAGCGCGCCCTGGACATCACGGACCTCGAGCACGTCCATCGTTCGGACCCGGTGGCCGCCGTTGGCAAACGCGCTGTAGGCGGAGAGATGATCGATCATGCGCAGCTCGCTCGCGCCCAGCGTGGTCGGCAGGCTGGGATCGAGCGGGGTCTCGATCCCGAGCGCCCTCGCCGTTGCGAACACCTTCTGGATTCCGACATCCTTGAACAGGTGGACGGATGAGATATTGCGCGATTGCTGCAGTGACTGCCGCAGCGTGATGGTGCCCTCCTCGCGGTTGTCCCAGTCATGCACCGGGTAACCGGGAAACGCGTGCGCGCCGTTGCTGTCATCCAGTGGCGTGGCCGGCGTCCGGCCGTTCATCAAGGCGGTGACGTACGTATAGGGTTTGAACGAGGAGCCGGGCTGTCGGGGAGCAATCGTGTAATTGACCTGCCCGCCAATGGCCGCGTTGGAGTAGTCCACGCTGCCAACCATGGCGAGCACTTCTCCGGTGTGCGGGTTCATGACGAGCATCGCGCCGTTGTTGACCCGGTAGCTTGGGCCGTAGCGTGCCACCCCATCGCGAACCGCCTGCTCGGCGAGCGCCTGGGCACGGGGATCGAGCGTGGTGACGATTTTTAGTCCGCCGCGCAACAGGTAGCCCGGGTCGTAACGCTGCTCCAGCTCGTTCCAGACGTAGTCGACGAAATGCGGCGCCAGCGAGGCCCGCTGGCCCGCCGCCGCCTGGTGGGCGGCGTTCAGCACCGGTCCCAGGTCCTGGGCGTAGGCCTTGTCGGCAACGGCCGTCGTGAAGTAGCCGTCACGCACCATCGCGTCGAGCACGTCCCGCTGCCGGCCGCGGGCGTGCGCAAAGCCCTCGGCCAGAAATGGATTCAGATAGGTTGGCCGCTGGGGCAGGCCCGCCAGAAAGCTGGCTTCCGCGAGCGTCAGGGTTCGAGCCGAGGTGCCGAAATACGTCTGGGACGCCGCCTCCACGCCGAAGGACTGGTTGCCGTAGAAGATCGTGTTGAGGTACATCTCCAGGATCTGGTCCTTCGTGTACTGGCGCTCCAGCTCGACCGACAACAGCAGCTCCCTCGCCTTGCGGTCGAGGCTGCGACTGTTGGCGCTCGCGCCCAACAGGTAGTTCTTGACCAGCTGCTGGGTGATCGTGCTGCCACCCTGTGCCGCCCGCTGGTGCAGGATGTCGTAGACGCCGGCGGCCAGCATCCGGACCGGGTTCACCGCGCCGTGGTTGTAGAAATCGCGATCCTCGATCGCGATCGTCGCGTGGCGCAGATCCCACGAAATTTCGTTCAGCGGTACGACCGTCCGGCGCTGTTCGTAGCGCTCTTCGAGCAGGGTGACGCCGTCCCGGGCGTAAATGCGGGTCGTCTGTGGCAGGCTCTGCGCGCTCAGATGGTCGAGGCTGGGTAGCTCGCCGGCGTAGCTGTAGAGGAGCGTTCCGGTGCCCGCCAGGATCGTCAGCAGCCCGGCCGTAGTCATGATGAGGAACCGGCTCAGCCATCGGTGGGCGCCCGGCCGCCTGACCGAGCCTGGACGGGCGGATACCGTCGGTGGGTTGAAGCGCCGCGATCCGCGTCGCCGGCGCCGACCGGGAGAGGAACCCATGGGGCCCCCGGTAAACGAGGGCATTGGGCGGAAGGTTACCCGAACATTCCCTCCCCCGCTTGCGGGGGAGGGTCAGGGTGGGGGCATGTGCACGCCTAGTGAAGCAGCGCGCCGCGGCCGTAGGTCGCGGCCGCGTAAAGCGGCCCAAGGAGCAGGCCCATGAACACGATTCCGGCGGTCGCCAATCCAACCGCCGCCCGAATCCCGCGGTCCAGGTGGGCGGAAGTCACCTCGAAGACTGGCGGGTCGATGAAGATGGTCCGAACGACGCGCAGATAGCCAAATGCGGCGAGAACGATGTTGACGACACCGACGACGGCCAGCCAGGCATAACCACCATTGACCGCGGCCTGGAGCACCAGCAGCTTGCCGAAGAAGCCCGCCACCGGTGGGAGTCCGGCGAGCGAGAGCAGGGCCACCGCCAGGGCAATCGCGAGCCCCGGCGACCATCGGGACATGCCGGCCAGGTCGCGAATCGCGTCGCTGTGGATCGACCGGGCGTACGCGATCACGGCGCCGAAGGCGCCAGCGCTCGTCAGCGCGAGCGCCACCAGGAAGACCAGAAGCGCGCTGATGCCCGTGCCCCTCACATCCGTGAACGCGGCCAGCGCAAACCCGGCCTGGGCGATGGTCGAATAGGCCAGCAGTCGGCGGACGCTGGTCTGCGTCAGGGCCAGCAGGTTGCCCGCCGTCATCGCGACTGCCGCCACTCCGGCGATCATGGCGGGGTAGGCGATCTTGCTGCCCGAGAAGGTGGTGGCGGCGAGCCGGCCGAAGACGGCGAAGGCGGCAACCACGCCCACTGATTCGATGAACATCACAACCCGCAGCGGCACACCGACTTCGAATCCGCGGGTCCACCAGCGGGCCGGCAGCAGTCCCATCCGCAGCGCGAATCCACCCAGCAGCAGGCTCAGGGTCAGCATCACCGCCGCCTGGTTCGGAGTCACTGCGGCCAGGGCATGACCGGCAGCGGCGAGCCGGGTCTCGCCGGTCAGGCCGAACAGCAGGGCCAGGCCATAGAGCAGAAGGCCCGAGCTGGCGGTGCCGGCCGACGGGTAGCCGAATCCGGCGATCGAGGCGGCCGGTCCGCGTCGCGCCAAACCGGCCAGCACATAGAGGTTAATGGCGAGCAATTCGAGGGCCAGGAAGAGCGCGACCATCTCGGCGGCGGAGGCAGCCAGCATGGCGCCGAGGGTCGCCAGCAGGACGAAGCCGGGAAGCGCGGGTGATGGGGTCTCGCCCGGAAGGATGTCCGCCGCGCTGGCCAGGAGGGCGAGAGCCGCCGCGGCCAGGACGACGACGTCAATGACGATGGCGAAGCCATCGAGCAGGAACGCACCATCGAGGATCATGGTCGTCTGCTTGAACTGCGTGGCCAGCGCCGCAAAGGCGAGGATGACCGTGATCAGGGCTCCCGACGTCGTCATCGCGTTCGAGGTGAATCGGGCCAGGGTAAAGACGACGATCGCACCCGCCAGCAGCCAGAGTTCCGGCGAAAAGGTGAGCAGGTTCCCGAAAGTTCGCACCGGTTATCCGCCGCCCCGCGAGAGCAGGGTGATCACCGAGAAGTTGATGCTATCCATCAGGATCGCCGGCAGGACGCCGAGCAGGACGATCAGGGATACGAGCCCCACGCTGTTCACCAGCTCCAGGGTGCCGAGGTCGCGGACCCGTCCGTGGCGCTCGGCTAACGGGCCGAAGAGGATCCGCTGGACCGCCCAGATCATCGCGCCCGCCACCACCAGCACACCCAGCAGGGCCAGCGGCGTCGCGATGCGGTGGCTGGGGTACGCGCCGAGCACGATCAGCAGCTGGCCGACGAAGCCGGCGAGGCCGGGGAAGCCGATGGCGGCCAGCACCGCCAGCACCCAGAGGATCGCGCCCCGTCCCATCCGGCCGGCCATCCCGCCCATGGCCGCGATCGAGGAGGTGTTGGCGCGCTCGACCAGGGCGGCGGCCAGCAGCACCAGCAAGGCCGCGCTCAGCCCGTCGGCCACCATCATCAAGACGGCGCCGTTGACCGCCACCGGGGCGGCGGAGGCGCCCGCCAGCAGCACCAGTCCCATGTGGCTCATGACGACGTAGCCGATCAGCCGGCGCAAATCGTCCTGGGCCAGCGCCGCGATCGCGCTCCACAGCACGGTGATGACGGCGATCGCGACGACAGCGCCGACGATCTTGTGCCACGCGCCCTGGAACTCGCCGAGGTTGACCCTGATGATGCCGTAACCGCCGAGCTTAACGATCAGGCCGACGAGGATCAGCGCGATCGGCGCCGGCGCCTGTGCCTGCGCGTCGATCAGCCAGGTGTGGAAGGGAAAGACCGGCAGCTTAACCGCGAACGAAATGAAGAACAGCCAGCTGATCAGGGTGGCCATCGCCACGGGCAATGTCACGTCGTGCAGGGTCACCATATCGAAGCTCCGCACCGGCGCTTTGAAGTAGAGGATCAGGATCGCGAGCAGCAGCAGCGCACTTCCGGCCAGGTCCACCGCGAGGTATTTCCAGGCGGCGTTGAGCCGCCGAGGGCCGCCGAAGCGGGCGATCAGCAAGAACATGGGGACCGCCTGCAGCTGCCAGAACAGGAAGAAGAGCAGGTAGTCGAGCGAGGCGAAGACGCCGTTGATGCTCGTCTCCAGGAGCAGCAGCAGGACGAAGTACTGTTTGGACTGTTCTCGTACCCGGCTCGAGGCGAGCACCGCAAAGGCGAAGAGGAAGGCGCTGAGCAGCAGTAGCGGCATGCTCACCCCGTCGACGCCGAGGTGATAGCTCGAGCCGATCGCGGGCAGCCATCCGCGCGCCTCTTCATAGGCGAACGTGCCGCTCTGGTCGCGGAACCCGTACCACATGAGGACCCCGAGCGCGAGCACGACGAAGGTCGCCGCCAGCGTAAAGGTACGGATCCGGTCCCGATGGGGATCGGTTCGCGCGGGGAAGAACAGCAGCGCCAGGGCTGCGATCGCCGGGACCCAGACCATCCCGCTGAGCAACAGCGTTGGGAACTGGACGGGCGTCGCCGTCGTTGTCGGGATTGCCTCCAGCAGGGTCATCCGGTTTTCCCGATGACCCGCCCGGCCAGGACGATCGTCACGACGGCGAGCGCCACCACCCCCGCGAAGAGCCCGATCAGCAGCTGGCGCATTCGCAGGTCACCCAGCCAGCGCCGCGGCTGGCCGGCGAAGGCGATGCTGTCGGACACCAGCTCAAACGCGCCGTCGACGATGCGCGTCTCGACCCATGAGGACGCGCGGCTGGCCGGCAGCAGGACACCGACTGCCGCCAGGCGGTAGGCGCGGTCGATCAACAAACCCTCTGCCAGGACGCGGCGAACCGGCTCGAGTCCCGGCACCGGCCGACGCCGGCCGAAGAGGATCCAGCCGATCGCGGAGCCGACGATCGCGGTAATGGCAATCGTGCCGGCCGCGACGAAATGGGAATTCGAGACCGGCACCCCGGGGAACCTGATAAACCCGATCGGATCGGCGCGGCCGCTGAAGCCGCGAATCCCTGCAATGACGCTGATGATGGCGAAGATCGACATCGCCAACGCCGCTCGCCCGCCTGCATCGCGGATGCGGTCCGGCTCGAACCGCCGGCGGCGCGCCGTCTCTCCCAGAAAGACGAGCGCGAAGATCCGAACGAGCGCGACGGCGCCGATCAGCGTGACCGCGATGATGACCGCGATCGCGGGCACGCTGTTGATGGCGAGCGCCTTGGAAAGGATGGCGTCCTTGCTCCAGAAGGAGCTGAACGGCGGAATGCCGGCCGCGGCCGCGATCGCAATCAGCATGAGCCAACCGGTAAACCGCATGCGCTGCCAGAGCCCGCCCATTTCCGTCATCCGCTCGGTGCGCAGCTCGCGGATGATCACGCCGGCTGCCAAAAACAACAACGCCTTCGGCCAGGCCTGGGTGAACACCTCGAACACGGCCGCGCCGTAGGCGCCGATCCCGAGGGCGGTCACCATCAAGCCGAGCTCGCCCATAGTGGTGTACGCGATGGCGCGTTTCAAGTTGTCCTGGAACAGCGTGAAGACGACCCCGAGCACCGCGGTGACGCCACCGACGATCGCCAGCATAGCCAGGCCGCGCGGGCTGGCGTGGAAGAGCGCATAGGCGCGCGCGATCAGGTAGACCCCGCACAGCGCGGCCCCGGCCGAGTGGATGAGCGCTGCGGCCGACGCCGGCGCCTGCGCGCTCCCGGGCAGCCAGACGTGGAATGGAAACTGCGCCGATTTTGCCGCTGCGGCGATGAAGACGAGGATCGACATGATGAAGAGCCCGTTGGCGCTGACTTTGCCGCCCGAGTACTGGCCAGCGAGGAGCGCAAAATTGAGCTCGTTGAACCGGAAATAGATGTACGCGATCCCGACCAGCAGCGCCACGTCGCCAACGAGCGACACGATGAAGGCCCGCGACGCTGCCGCCGTTGCCTCCTCGCGCTGCCACCAGTACCCGATCATCAGATAGGTCGATAGCGTCGTCAGCCCGAAGAAGAGCAACATCTCGAAATAGGTGGTCGAGAGCGTGACGCCAATCATCGCGAACGTGGCGAACAGCAGCACGGCGAAGAAACGGACCGGGGCGTCCTCCCGGCGAATCGTCGCCAGCGCGTAGACCTGGACCAGCAAGCTGACCAGCGAAACCGTGAGCAACATCACGGCGGCCAGCGGGTCGAGGAGCACCCCCCACATGAGGGTGAACTCAGAGGCGGCGCCAGACTGCCCGGTGAAGAACTGCAGAAAGGTGGCGTTACGCTGGCCTGGTAGCGGGTGCGCCAACTCGATCGCCAGCACGATCAGCGCGCAAACGACGGTGGCCAGCGTGAAGGTGACGGCGATCCCGGCAGTGAGCCGCCGCGAGTCGATGGTGAAGGCCAGGATGATCAGCAGCGCGATCAGCGGTAACAGCAGGGCAAACACCTCGAACAGCGTTGGGCTCCAGGTGTCGAGCGGCCCCTTGGTCGTCGCGGCCAGCAGGGTCAGGGTCACAATCTGGACGACCTACCCCCGATCCGCATCGACCGAGAAGCTGCGGCTCTCCCGATATATGAGCGCGGCCATCGCCAGGCCCACGGCCAGCTCGGCCACGGCACTGGCTCCGGCGAACAGGGCCATCGACGCGCCGGCCGTGGCGTGCGCCGCTCCCATGCCGAAGCGAGCGAAGGCGACGAAGGCGATCCCGCCGGCTGCCAGCATGAACTGCGTCCCGAGGAGGGTGACGATGGCGCCGCGCCTGGCGACGGTGGCGAAGGCGCCGATGGCGAAGAGAGCCGCGGAGCCAGCCAGGACCAGGTTGAGCCCGGCATTCATCGGCGCGCCCCGCCAGGAGAGCGCGACGTCGTTGACCCTCCCCCGCTGGGAGAGCGCGACATCGTTGACCCTCCCCCTCTGGGGGAGGGCAGGGTGGGGGCAGCCAGTAGCAACCCGCAGCCGAGAGCCGACGCCGCCAGGATGACGATCAGCACCGCCAGCCCGACGATGTAGGTGGTCGTCAGCGTGTCGCCAAAGCTCTGCGACAACGCGCAGCAGACCTGCACCTGCCAGACGGTCGCGCCGAGGACGACAGCGAGCAGCGCCAGCAGAGCCGCCGAAACGGCCGCGCCGATGATCCATTCACGGCTGAACGGCCCAATGCTGGACGCCTCGATCCCGGTGGTTTCGCGCAATAGAACAATCAGCAGCGCGGCACTGATGGTCGTGAACACGAGCAGCTGAACGGCGAACAGCAAAAAGGGCGCGATCGTCAGGTAGAGGAGGGCGACCAGGACCATCGTTGCCAAGAAGGCACCGATGGCGTAGAGCGTGCTCCGCAGCAGCACGCTGGCGAGCGCGCCGGCAATCATCAGAATCAGAACGAGATAGACAAGGACAACGAGCGGCGCCGAGGTGATGGGCTGCGGCAGGGCGCCGATCAGAAGCACGGCGTCAGATTCTAGCTGGCGGGCTCAGTATTCGACCTCTCCTTCTCCGGGCGGCCAGTACGTTTCCTCCTTGATCGAGGCTTGCTCGAAGCCGCATCGTCGCAGAATCCCGCGTGCGTTTACGATCATGCCGGCGTTGCCGCACAGGTACGCGGTTGTCGTCTCGGGGGTCAGGCCAAGCTTGTCTTCGTACTTTCGGATGAGATCGTCCACCCTCCCCCGCTCACCCTTCCAGTCCGGATCCTCCCATGGCCGGCTGATGGTCTGAATGTAGGTGAGCCAGGGGTATTCGTCGGCCAGCGCCAGCAGCTCACGGTCGTAGCCGAACTCGTCCGAACGCGATACGCCCTGCAGCGCGACGAACCGAAACGGCTGAGCCAACCGCCCTTCCTTCAGGTCGAGCACCAGCGTGCGAACCATGCTGATGTAGGGGGCGATGCCGGTGACGGTCGAGATCAGGAAATGCTGGGTATGCCCGGATTTGACGTCGACGTTGAAGATCCCTTTGGCTTTCTTGCGCATAAGGACGCAGTCGCCAACCTGAAGCTCATAGAGCTGGGGCGAGAGCGCACCTTCGGGCACTCTCTCGATGAAGAACTCGAGCTCGGGTTCGTAGGGACTTGAGACGATCGAGAACGCCCGCTCCAGCACCTTGTCGTGGTTGTCCAGGCCGAAGGCGACGTATTGCCCCGCCTTGAAGACCAGCGGCTCCGGCGGTTTCATCCAGACCGTCCAGAGTGTCGGCGAATAGTCCTGCCGCCGTGTGATCGGCGCCACCATGTACTTCTCGGAATGGTCTACAGCCACGCCACTATCCTATTTCGGCTCCGGGCTCGCTAAACGGCGGTCCGAAGATGAGGTCCAGCGCCACGGCGAAGATCGCCAGCACGATCCCCATGCTTCCGAACGCAAAGGTCGCACCGCCGCTAAGGTAGCCCCGGCCCCAGAGCGCCCCGAGCAAGAACAGAAAGGCGCCCAGCACCGCCAACCAGTACGCCGTGCGCCCACGCCAGGCCAGCTGGGCGGCCAGCACGGCGCCGAGGCAGCTGAGGTACACGATACCGATCAACTCGAAAGTCGGGAGCAGCGGATGCCTGGCAGCGGCGTCGAGAAACGTCACCCCTCGCCCACGGCGATGGCCCCGCCACCGATCACGCGGTCGCCCTCGTAGAAGACCGCGGCCTGGCCCGGCGCCAGCGCCCGCTGCGGCGCCTCGAAGTTGAGGCGGGCTCGGTCGCCCAGTGGTGTCACCAGGGCGACGGCCTCGGGCGCATGCGAGCGGATCTTGACGCTCGCCGCGAACGGGTCGGTGGGCGGGCGACCGCCGACGTAGCGGACATCCTCCACGCCACACGCTGACCGCAGCAGCTGATCGGAACCGCCGACCCTGACGGTGTTGGTCGCGGCATCGATCGCGCTGACGTAGCGCGGCGGTGAGGCGGGCCCGGCGGCCTGCAGGCGCAGGCCAGACCGCTGGCCGACGGTGTACATCGCGACGCCGTCGTGCTCACCGATGACGGCCCCGGCCTGGTCGACGACGGCTCCGGGCCGAACCCGCTCGCGAAAGCGCCCCTTCAACAGGGTGCGGTAGGTCCCATCGGCTACGAAGCAGATCTCCTGGCTCTCCGGCTTGTCGGCGGTGATCAAACCCAGGAGTGCCGCCTGCTCGCGCACCTGGCTCTTGGACCACTCGCCAATTGGAAAGCGGAGCACACGCAAGTCATCCTGGCCGAGCTGGTACAGGACATACGACTGGTCCTTGCGGGGGTCGACAGCTTTGTGGAGAGAGTAGCCCTGTGAGCCTTGCGTGATGCGAGCGTAGTGGCCGGTCGCCAGCGCGTCGGCGCCCAGCGCCAGCGCCTTGCGCAGCAGCAGCCCGAACTTGATCGTCTCGTTGCAGCGGATGCAGGGATTCGGGGTGCGCCCGCTCAGGTACGCCTCGGTGAACGGATCGATGACGGCGGCGCGGAAGTCCGCCTCGAAGTTCAACACGTAGTACGGGATGCCGAGCGTGGCCGCGACCCGCCGAGCGTCCTCGACCGCGTCGAGCGAGCAGCAGCCGTGGTGCTTGTCGAAGTCCCGGGCCGCCATTTCCTTCGGCCACAGCTGTAGGGTGACCCCGAAGACGTCGTGACCCTCCTCGCGCATCAAGGCGGCGGCCACCGACGAATCGACGCCGCCGCTCATGGCGACGGCGACCTTCATGCCGGCTCCAGGCGTTCGACTCCGATTCCCCGGCTGCGGCAAAATTCGAGGGCGCGATCGACCTCAGCTGGCTCGCCGTCGACGTCCAGCTCGACCCATCCGCTGTCTTCGGCAACATCCGCGCGCCGGATGTTCGTTACGACTTTGAAGTCCTGGCCAAGCTGGTAGATGATCGGGTCATTCAGGCTGTCGCCGCGAAATGTCAGGCGCACCGTTGTCCGCGCCACGGGAGCGTCAGCCCCCCGCAACCGCCGGGACGATGGAAAGGTCGTCGCTGTCCTTCAGCGGTGTTTTGAGTCCGGAGCCAAACCGAATATCTTCGTCGTTCCGGTAGATGTTGATGAACTGCCTGAGCTCGCCCTTGTCGTCGTAGAGGCGCTCGCGAAAACCGGGGTACTTCTCGTTGAGCTCGTCGAGCGCCTGCGAGACGTCGCCCGCATCGACTTCGACGATGGCCGCCCCACGGGTGAGCTGGCGCAGCGCACCGGGGACGCGAATTTTGACCGCCATGTGGTGGTCATTATCGTTCATTTCCCTCCCCCCGCCTGCGGGGGAGGGCAGGGTGGGGGCCTGCCAACCGTTTACCCTCCCCCGCTTGCGAGGGAGAGTCAGGGTGAGGCCTGGATCTCCCGCACCCTCCCCCGCTCGCGGGGGAGGGCAGGGTGGGGGGGCCAGAACTATCTAAGCCGCACGGGCGACGGTGTCGGTCTTGCCTCGCTGCGCGACCCAGTAATAGATCGCGCCCACGACGAGGATGACGATGATGGTCGCCTCAAAGATCGGGACATTGCCGACGGCGCCGAGGTTGGGGATGTTCGGCAGGCTACCCAGGCTGGGGTTGCTGGCGGGGCGCGGCCAGAGGAAGTTGATCAGCATGCTGCCGCCCCAGACCAGGCCAAGAACATTGACGATCGTGCCCCATCCACCGAGCTTGAACGGAGCCCGCTCGGTCGGCCATCCCTTGGTGCGCGCGATCAGGATCGCGATGTTACCGAGTAGGTAGGAGAAGTAAATCATCCCGGTCGCGGCGATCGCGACAATGCCGGCGCCGGCGTAGTACAGGAACGGGATGGCCGAGAGGGCGCCGACGATGGCGCAGGTCCAGACCGGGGTGTGAAGGGTTGGACTTACCCGGTTGTACAGCCTGGCGAGCGGGAGCTTCTGGTCGCGGGCCATTCCAAAGGCCAGCCGGATTGTCGACGTCTGGATAGCCAGGCAGCAGACGTAGATGGCCAGGAACACCACCAGCAGGTACAGATTCGACGCCCAACTCGGCAGGTCCGACTGGATGATGCTCACTGGCGGCACGACCTTGGCATTCGCCGTATCGGCGACGTACTTATTCACATCGCCGGGGATGGCGACGATCGTGGAGTAGAGGAAGATCGCGCCAATGATGAAGGCGCCGATGACCGCGGCGAGGACTGCCCTGGGAGCCTCGCGCCGTGGGTTCTTCGTCTCTTCGGCTAGGGTACTCGCCGTGTCGAACCCATAGATAACGAAGAGCGACATGAACATCGCCGCCAGGAAGGTGCCGGCCTGACTTCCAAAGCCGGAGCCGAGCGTGTTGGTGTTGAAGACAACGCCGGCCGACTGGTGGTGGGTAAAGATCAGAAGGACGATCGCGAACACTACCATGCCAAGAATCTCAAACACCACGCCGGTGTTGTTGACGATCGCCACCAACCTGACGCCGTAGATATTGAGGACGGTCGTGCTGATCAGTACCAGGGCCGCGATGATGACCTGGGCCTGCGCGTTGTTTGGGATGCTCAAGCCAAGGTTGTTGAGCAACGGAATCAACACGATTGGGATCGTTACGTCGACTGCCGTGATCGTGAGGACCCCGGCAAAGAGATACACCCAGCCCGTGATCCACGAGTACGACCGGTTGGAGAGGTACTTCGTCCACTGGTACACGGAACCGGCAACCGGGAAATGCGTGCTGACCTCCGCAAAGTTGAGAGCGATGATGAATTGGCCGAGCGCAACGATCGGCCAGCTCCAGAAGAAAAACGGACCCCCTGTGCCAAGGCCGAGCGCGTACAGCGTGAAGATCCCGGTGCTTGGCGAGATGTATGAGAAGGCAACGGCAAAGCTCGAGTAGAAACCCAGAATCCGTTTGAGCTCTTGCTTGTATCCGAATCCGGCGAGGTCGCGGGTGTCGGCGGTCTCCTGGCTGCCGGCAGCCGGTTCCGGAGTGGCCTGCGGCGGGCGCGTCAGAACGTCGTCGGGCATAGACGGGTCCCCTCCTCTCTCTTAGGTTTGGACCAAACTAGCAGGCACGAAACGGTTCGTCAATCAGGGATTTGGCGCTCGAGCTCAGGAGTTGGCCGGCGTGGCCGGCCCGCACGAAGAAGCGCGGGCGAGATCCTCGCCCGCGCTCACCGTTCGGCGGTGCGCTATCGACGCACGAAGACGTCTACGATCGCGGCGCCCCCACCATTTCGGGAGTAACTGGCGCTGCCTCGCCGGGCAGGACCTCGTACACAGCATGGCCCTTTCCGACGAAGTAGAAGACGAGCCCGACCGCGATGATGATCGCCATCGTCACCAGCACGGTGACTTCAAAGGGTGCGCGGTCGACACCAGAGGCCTGACCGAGGACGCTAGAGGTCAATAGCCCCGGCCAAAGCGAGAACACGGTTGCGGCCAGAGCGTAGAGCCAGGTGATCCCCCCGACGATCCAGACACCGGCCATCCCACCGGGGACTCGGTACGGGCGCGCAGCGTTCGGGAACTTGTAGCGGAGCACGATGAGCGCCGGGAAGATGAACAGGTAGGAGAAAGTCGTGGTCGAGATGGCGATGCTCAGTACCACGCTGAACAGCGAGGCGAGGTTGCCGCCGGAGTAAACGTGGTTGACGATGACCACTGCCAGCAAGAAGATCGTCGCCAGGATGCCGGAAGTCACGTTGACCGGCACCGGAGTCCCGAACCGCTTCGAAAAGCGGCCGAGGCCCTTCGGTCCAGAACCAGCCAGTGCTCCGATCGCCATCATGCGATCCGCACCCATTAACCAGACCGTTCCGCTGGTCAGCAGCGAGAAGACGATCGCGGCGCCGACGAAGAAGTTCAGGATGTTGGCACCCGTTCCGCCCAGGACATTGCCGACGACCGTCTGGTAGGCGGCGACGAAACTGCCAACGTTCGTCAGGTTCTTGGCCGAGATCACCAGCAGGACGCCGATGATCGGAACTGCGTACGCCAGGGCGCTGATCAGCCCGGACCCGACCACCATGCGCGGTACGTCCCGCTGCGGATCTTCCATCTCCTCGCTGGCGTTCGTCGAGAGCTCAAAGCCGATCCAGGCAAAGACCAGAACGCCGATGACGGATATGAACACGCCACCGGTTGGCTGCCAGCCGCTCAGGCTGCCCTGAGCTTTCCCGGCGATTAAGGTGGCGATGACGAGGATCGCGAAAACGCCTAGCAGCGAAAGCCGCACGATACTGCCGAGGTTCGGCACCCACTTCATGTAGCGAAGCGACAGGATGTTCCATGTCACCGCGATCCAGATGAAGAGAGCTCCCGCGACGAACTCGAGCCATCCCGTCTTGGCGACGCCGCCAAAGGGCGCACCCCAGAAGGTGTCGATGGCGGCGATCGCTACCACGGCCAGAGTTCCGCCAAGCCATACCGGGTTGCTGATCCAGTACATAACGGCCGTAACGGCCCCGGCCAGGTGGCCGAAGGCCAGGCGAACCCATTCATAGGCCGCCCCCTCAACTGGGAATGCGGTTCCAAGCTCCGCCGTTAACAGCCCGTACGGGATGAGAAACGTAACCGCCGACACCGCGAGCCAGAAGATCGCTTGAGCGCCCTGGGATGAAACCGCGCCGAGCGTGTCGAGTGCGACAATCGCCGACACCGTAAAGAAAATGAGATCCCAGCGAAACAACGATTTGCGCAGCTTGCGTTTTTCCGCAAGCAGTTCTGCCGCAGCTGCTGCTTGTGCCAACTCTACCTCCTTATGCGTGTCTTGACCCTTGGCCGGGCCTGAAGCGAAATTTGAACCTGCTGTGAACGGTTGTCAAGGGCAACATGGCCGATCCGAGGGCCCCGTATACTCGCCGGCGTGCCGGCGCAATATGACGCGATCATCGTTGGGGGTGGCCACAACGGCCTCGCCACGGCCGCCTACCTGGGCCGAGCCGGCCTGAAGACCCTGGTCCTCGAGCGTCGGGAGGTCCTTGGGGGCGCCGCCGTCAGCGAGCACCCCTGGCCGGGCTACACCATCTCGACGCTCTCCTACGTGCTCTCCCTGATGCCCCCGGAAGTCATTCGCGAACTGGAGCTGCACCGGCACGGCCTGACGCTGTACCCTCTGGCGGCCGACTACTACGTCCCCTTCCCCGACGGCTCCCACCTGCTCCTGACGAAGGACGCGGGTCAGGCGAAGACCGAGATCGCCAAGTTCTCCAAAAAGGATGCCGAGACCTGGCTCAGCTTCAGCGCGTATCTGGCCAAGATTGCCAGGCTGGTCCGGCCGTTGCTGCTCATGACGCCACCTGCGGTTGGGGCAAAGTCACCTTCCGACCTGCTGGAGCTCGCCCGCTTTGCCTGGAAGCTCAAAGGCCTCGACGTCCAGGGCACCGGTGACTTCGTCAAGGTGATGACGCTCTCGGTGGCCGAGTTGCTCGACGAGTGGTTCGAGTCGCCACAGGTGAAGGCGGCCCGCTGCGTTTCCGGGGCGATCGGCACCTATTGCGGGCCATACACGCCGGGAACGGCCTATGTCTTGCTGCATCACTACATCGGGGAAGTCGATGGCCAGATGGCCGAGTGGGCGTTTGTCCGGGGCGGCACGGGGGCAGTCTCGGAGGCGATTGCTGGTGACGCCCGCGAGCACGGCGCCGAGATCCGCACCCGGGCGCGGGTGGGACGCATTCTCGTGGAGGGTGGCCGCGCCCTTGGCGTCGCACTCACCGATGGAACCGAGCTGCGGGCCCGCGCGGTCGTCTCGAATGCCCATCCTAAGATCACGTTCTGCGAGCTGGTCGGGGCCAACCAGCTACCGCCGGATTTCGTCCGCGCGATCGAACGGTACAAAACCCGCTCCGGCACGGTGAAGGTGAACCTGGCGCTGGCGGAGCCGCCGCGGTTTTCTGGACTGGCGGAAGAAGACTCGATGACGGCGGCTCGCTCGTTCATCCAGCTGTGCGACTCGATGGAGTACCTGGAGCGCGCCTTCGACGACGCGAAATACGGAAAGCCATCCAGCCAACCGTATTCCGACGGCGTGCTTCCAACCATGGCGGACGACTCACTCGCACCGGCGGGAAAGCACCTGATGAGCTGTTTCACCCAGTACGTCCCGTCCAGCTGGTCGCAGGCGCCGCATCGCGACGAGCTCGAGGCGTACGCCGACCGCGTGATTGACGGCTACGCACGGTTCGCGCCGAACATGAAGACGGCGATCGAGCGCCGGCAAGTGCTGGGCCCGTACGACATGGAGCAGGAGTATGGCCTGGTTGGGGGCAACATCATGCACGGCGACCTGACGCTGGACCAGCTCTTCTCCTGGCGACCGGTGGCCGGTTACGCCGACTATCGGACGCCCATCAAGGGCCTCTATCTATGTGGGTCAGGCACCCATCCCGGTGGCGGGATCAGCGGAATCAACGGTCGCAATGCATCCCGCGAAATCCTCAAAGACCTGAAGCGCCGGCGGTAGGCTCCGTGCATTTCCATCCCCTCTGGGCGGAGGGCTGGGTGGGGGCCTCAGAGCACTTTCGAGAGAAACGATCGGGTCCGTTCGTGCTGCGGGTTCGCGAGCACGTCGCGGGGCTTCCCGGCTTCCACGATCACCCCGCCGTCCATGAAGACCAGACTGTCGCTAACCTCCCGGGCAAAGCCCATCTCGTGAGTCACGACGATCATGGTCATGCCATCCTCGGCGAGACCACGCATCACATCGAGCACCTCGCCGACCAGCTCCGGGTCCAGGGCGGAGGTGGGCTCGTCGAAGAGCATCAGCTTGGGCTGCATCGCCAGGGCCCGCGCGATCGCAACCCGCTGCTGCTGGCCACCGGACAGCTGGTTGGGATAAGCGTCGACTTTCTCGGCGAGGCCGACCCGGTCGAGCAACTTCCGGCCGCGTTCGACTGCCAGCGTCCGGCTCTCCCGCTTCACCCGGATCGGCGCTTCGATCACGTTTTCCAGGGCGGTCATGTGGGGGAACAGGTTGAAGCGCTGGAACACCATGCCGATCTCCGAGCGCTTCCGGCAGACTTCAGCATCGCCAAGTTCGTAAAGCTTGTCCCCGCGCTGACGGTACCCGACCAGTTCCCCGTCGACCGACAGCCGGCCGGCGTCAATCTTCTCCAGATGATTGATGCAGCGAAGAAATGTGCTCTTGCCCGAACCCGACGGGCCGATCATGCACATCACCTCCTTGGGATCGACCTCGAGGTCGATGCCCCGCAGCACTTCGATTCGGCCAAAGCTCTTGTGAACCGCCTCGGATTTGACCATCGGCGTGGCGCCCATTCAGCGGTGCTCACTCGGCAACAGGATCGGAGCCTCGACGGGCGCGGGCGGCGGAGCATGAAAGGTGAAGAGCATCCGACGAAAGCGCTGTAGTGGGGTCGGTGGGAGCCCGCGCTGGGTGCCTCGGCCGAAGCGTCGTTCGACGTAATACTGACCGACGGTAAGGATCGACGTCATGACCAGATACCAGATGCTCGCCACGATCAGCAGTTCGAGAACGTCATAGGTGGCGGTCGCAATCTGTTGCTGGCGGGTGAAGAGCTCGGTAACAGATGCACCGAACGCCAGTGACGTGGTCTTCAGCATCGAGATGGTTTCATTGCCGGTCGGGGGAATGATGACCCGCATGGCCTGGGGCAGCACGATGCGTCGCATGACAAGCCCCCGGTCCATCCCGAGGGCTTGAGCGGCCTCCGTCTGACCGTGCTCAACCGAGATGATGCCGGCACGGACGATCTCCGCCATGTACGCCGCCTCGTTCAGACCGAGACCCAGCAGGGCGGCCATGAACGGCGGGATCAACGTATTCGTGTTCGCATGCAGCCAGAGCGGGGTGAAGGGGATGCCGATGTCGATACTCTTGAGCACGAGATTCAGGTTGAACCAAAAGAAGATCTGCACCAGGACTGGTGTCCCGCGGAAAAACCAGATGTAGAGCCAGCTCACCCAGGACATGACCGGGTTCGGCGACAGGCGCATCACGGCCAGGATCACCCCCATGACGATGCCGACGGCCATGGCGAGCACGGTCAACTCGAGGGTCACCAGAATTCCTCGAAAGATGAGGCCGTTGAAGAGATAGAAGCGCACCGTGGCCCAGCCGGAACCCTGCGCCGTGCGATCGTTCTGAATCGCGACGACGATCGTGTACAGAATGTAGGCGGCGATTGCCAGCACAACAATCGCCGCCACCCAGCGGCCTCGATGTCGGACTGGGACGGCCTTGATCGCCTCCGGCCGCAGCCCTACCGCCTCAGCCATGCGGGCTCGCGATTACGAGCTTAGGACGGCACGCAGGTCGGTCCGATCGAATTGTTGTCATTGATCTTGACGTCCGAGCTCTGAATCGCGCCATCCGTGACGCTCCAATTCTTGAGGATCGTCGTGTAGTAGCCGTTGTCGATCAGATATTTCACGGCGTCCATGATCGGCTTCTCCAGTGGACTGCCTTTGGGGAGCGCGATGCCGTAGGGCGCGACGCTGCAGCCCTGGCCGGTGGTCTTCACCTTGCCGCCGGTCGCCTTCACCTGGTAGGCCGCGATCTGAGAGTCGAGAAAGCCGATGTCAGCTCGCCCGGAGAGCAACGCGGTGTTCGCGTCGGTCTGCTTCTCGAAGCTGGAGACTTTCAGGTCCTGCTTGCCGGCGGCGGTGCAGTTGTCTTTGCCACCCGCCAGCGGGGCGCCGCCAATTTGCTTGCCAATGTATGCCCAGGCGTCACCCTCTTCGGTTGTTCCCGTCTCCACCGCGACCGTGTGGCCACACATGTCCGCGGCGCTGTTGACGGTGATGTTGCTCGAGGCCGCGACGACCCAGCCTTCTCCGGCCTTGTAGTAGCTGACGAAGTCGATGCCTTTGGCCTCGCGATCGGCCGTGGGCGTAAAGCTGGAATAGCTGGCCAGATAGCGCGGAGTACTGGCGGTGAGCTGAGGAATGATGTTGTCGAAGCTGACGTTGTTGAAGGTGCAGACCACCCCCATCACCGCGCAGACCGCTTTTCCAAAGTCGATATCCCAGCCGACGATGGCGCCGGTGGTCGGGTCGATCGACTCGTCCGGTGGGTAGGTCGCATCCGTCGCAAGCTGAACGGGTGTCGGCACCGACGATGGGACCTCCGCGGCGATACTGGCAACCTTGCTCGGGCCGCTCGCGCCTGCGGCCGGCGTCGCTGACGATCCACCGCAGGCGGCGAGTGTCATGGCCACGGTGATCACGGCCATTGAAAAACGCTTCATGCTTCTCCTCCCCTATCCAGTCGTCTGATCACGAATGGATGACGCTGCCAGAATTGTAGGCGAATGCCAACAACGCCCAACCTCGACGCCCAGGTCAACGGTCCACAGTACCTCGGGCCGGCAACGTTCATGAAGACCCGCCAGCTCAGCGAGCCACACGAGCTCGATGAATCCCGCCCGGACGTCGCGATCGTGGGCGCCCCCTGGGACGACGGCACCACCTACCGGCCGGGCGCCCGCTTTGGTCCCCGGGCGGTGCGGGTGGCCAACTACCAGCCACCGAGCTGGCATCTGGACCTGGAAATTGCGCCCTTTGAGGTGCTGAAGGTCATCGACTACGGCGACGCCGTCTGCTACCCAGGTCTTACCGACCAGGCGCACGAGGCGATCCGGGCGCGGGTTTCTGAGATCGCGTCGCGGACGATCGTGCCGATGGTGATTGGCGGCGATCATTCGATCACCTATCCCGCGGCAACTGCCGTCGCGGACGCCTTCGGTCGGGGCAAGGTTGGCATGGTGCATTTCGACGCGCACGCCGACACCGGTAAAGACACCTGGGGCAACCTGGCGTCGCACGCCACACCGATGCGGCGGTTGATCGAATCGGGCGCGATCGCCGGACGCAATTTCGTCCAGATCGGCCTGCGCGGCTACTGGCCTGAGCGGGAAACGTTCGAGTGGATGCGCTCCCAGGGCATGCGCTGGCACCTGATGGGCGAACTGCTCGATCGTGGGGTGGAGACGGTGATCGGCCAGGCGATTCAGGAGGCGCTCGAGGGGCCGGAGTTCATCTATCTTTCCATCGACATCGACGTGCTCGATCCCGGCTTCGCCCCCGGGACCGGGACGCCCGAGCCGGGCGGGATGCAGCCGGCCGACCTGCTGCGCGCCATCCGCCGGATCGCGTTGCGGACGAGATTGGTCGCCATGGACGTGGTGGAAGTCTCGCCGCCGTACGACCATGCGGAGATCACCGCGCAGAACGCCAACCGTTGCATACTAGATGCGATTTCGGCCCTGGCCGTGAAGAGGTCGCGAGGAGGGAAGCCGTGAGTACCGTTGCCGAGCCGATCGCCCCTGGCCGCGTCGCGGAGCTGATCGCCAAAGAGGAGGAACGGTTCCGGTCGAAGCGTCGGCGGTCCGACGAGCTCTGGAAGCAGGCCAAGCAGGTTATCCCTCGCGGGGTGCCCTCGTCTTTCCAGGACGCGGCGCCGCAGCCGGTCTTCATCGACCACGGCAAGGGGAGCCGGATCTGGGACGTCGACGGCAATGAGTACGTCGACTTCCACAATGGCTTCGGTGTCATGGTGGTAGGACACGCCCACCCGCTTATCGTTCAGGCGATCAACGAGCGCGCCGCGCGGGGGACCCATTTCGCGCAACCGGTGGCGGACGACGCGGTGGTCGCGGAGGAACTCGCCCGCCGCTTCAAACAACCGCAGTGGCGTTTCACGAACAGCGGTACCGAATCGACGCTCGACGCCGTTCGCCTCGCCCGGGGATTCACGGGACGCGACCGTCTGATCAAGATCGAGGCCAGCTACCACGGCCATCATGACGCCCTGCTGGTCTCGGTCGAGCCGCCACCGGACAGGATGGGGCCCGCCGATGCACCCGCCTCGGTCCCGTACAGCGGCGGCACGCCGCAGGCAGTCGTCAACCTGACCACCGTGGTGCCCTTCAACGACCTCCAGGTGCTGGAGCGCACCCTGGATCAACATCGGGGCGAAGTGGCCGCGATCATCGTCGAGCCGGTGATGATGAACATCGGGATCGTGCTGCCAGACGATGGGTACCTGGCGTCGGTGCGTGAGCTTGCCCACCGCCACGGGGCGCTCTTGATATTTGATGAGGTCAAGACCGGGGCCACCATCGCAGCCGGCGGTGCGACCGAGCGGTTTAGCGTGACGCCGGACCTGGTGGCGCTCGCGAAGGCGATCGGTGGCGGCCTGCCCTGCGGCGCGGTCGGCGGCCGCGCGGATGTTATGGCCACAATCGACGAGCACAAGGTGGTCCAGATCGGCACTTTCAACGGCAACCCGCTGACCATCGCGGCGTCGAAGGCGACCCTCACGTCCGTCCTGACGCCACAGGCCTACGCGCATTTCGATGCGCTCGCCGAAGCGCTCGAGGGCGGCCTGCGCAAGGTGATGAGCGACCATCAGCTCCCCTTCCACCCGATCACGCTGGCGGCGCGCGGCTGCGTCACGTACCGCAAGGAGCGGGTGCGCAACTATCGCGACTACCTGACGATCGACAAGAAATACGCCTACGTGTCCTGGCTCTACCAGTGCAACCGCGGGGTGCTGATGGCCCCCGGCGCCGAAGAGAACTGGACGCTGTCAGTCCAACACTCGGAAGATGACGTACTGCGCTACGTCCGCAACTTCGAGGAGATGGCGAAGGACCTCACCGCCTAGCTCGCATCTCCCTCCCTTGTGGGGGGTTATGCGACCGGCACCCGTGTGAGGTAATCGAAGATCAGCTGCGACCAGGACTCCATGTCCAGGTAGTAGCTGCGCATGGTATCGAGCGGCAATAGTGCGCCGGCCAGCTTATCGACCTCGCGAATCGAAATTTCTGGCCGGTCGCCATCGACCAGAAAGATCAGCCCGACATGCACCCGCCCCACCGGCGTCGTCTGGTCGTTGATCGACCCCAGCAAGTGAGTCGAGAACTTCCCTGGATAGACGACCTCCTCCTCCCACTCCCGGCGCAGCCCGGCCTCGATCGGGTCGGCCGCGCCGGCAACATCCTCGGGGTTGATGTGACCACCAACTCCCAGCGAATACAGGTGACGGAGCCGGCGTTCGCTGGAGCGGCGCAACCGATGGGTCAGGAAGTAGCGGTCATCGTGGCGGAAGACGACATATGGAATGATCTGCGGCGCTGACGGATCCTCCTCCACCTCGCGGCGCGGCCGGAATCGGTAGTTGGCGCGCACCCGCGCGAGCAACGCCTCGAGCCCGGTATCCCGAAAACCGCTCCACTCATCACCCGCAAATAGCGCATCCCTAGGGACGACCAGGACATTTTCCCGCGCACTCACGCGACTGAGTGTACCGGTGTCTCAGCGGTGCGAACGGCCGATTTTAGTGATGGTTCTCGTCGTCAGACGGCTGTGGTCGAGCCGTCGACTGCGGAGTCGGCTGTGGCGTCGACTGCGGAGTCGGCTGTGGCGTCGGCTGTGGCGTCGGCTGTGGCGTCGGCTGCGGGGTCGCCTGGATGCCGATGGTCGGCGTCGGGTCTGGGGTGCCCGCCTCGGGAAGGACGATCCGATCGAGCTCATCGGTGTCAGCCGCCACCAGCTGTTTGACGTCGGCATCATCCTCATTCCAAGTCACGTTTGCCCGCTCCACTGCGTCGAGGCCGGCGCGTAGCTTGCGCAGGTCCTCGCTCGCGATGCGCGGATCGGTGGGATGCTTCAGGGCCGCCGAGGCCTCGTCCACGATGATGCCGAAGGCTCGCAGGCTGGTCGCGGCAAGCCGCGGTTTGTGATCGATCGCCATCGCCTGGGCTTCGCGCAGCCGCTCGTTGGCGAGTTGCATCTGGAAGCTTAGCCGCCCGGAGCTGGGGGTGACCGCCACGCGGACGCTTTCCTCCAGCTGCTTAACCGGATAGAGCGGGCTGTCCGGAAGGGCAGACGGTGCCGCAAACGCTGCGCCTGCCACCGCCAGGACCATGATCGCCGCCATGGCGAAGGCGAGGCCTAGCCGGCGATATCTGGCGAACGTCGGGATCTGGATCGATCGCCGCTGGGGCAGGGTTGCCTGCAGCTTCAACCAGAACGGCGCGAACGCGACCGGCGGCGCGGGGGGCAGGGTGACCAGCAGCAGGTTCAGCTCACGGACCTCGCGCAGCTCCGCAGCGCAGGCCGGGCATCCCGCGATGTGGGCGTCGATCCGGCGGCGCTCATCCGAGGCGAGCATCCCGTCGGCATAGGGGATAAGCCAATCGCGGGTCGTTGCATGACTCAACATCTGGGAGACACCCTCTGCTGGATCAAACGCCTCGAATTCACGCCGTATTCAGCGAGCGGTGTTACGCGTCCGTCACAGTGCAATCCCGCGGCTAGGTTTGATCTGGTGGCCGCGCACCGACCTGATACCGTGACGGGGCCAGATAGACCCGCAATACCGCGCCGAAGAGTTTGCCGAACTGGGAGGGGCTGCTGATGCTGGGCGATCATCTCGTGTTTCCGATCCTGCTGTCGATGGACCTCACAGCAAGCCGGGCGTTTTACCACGACACGCTGGGACTCGACATCCTCCGTGAAGACGATGAGCGAATCATCTTCCGGTGCGGCGCCGGGTCGCAGCTGACCGTAACCCTGAGCACGACCGGGACGGCAGACCCGCAGACTCAGCTGGCCTGGCGCGTCCCCGACCTCCGGGCCGAGCTCGCTGACCTTCGCGCTCGCGGGGTGCCGATCCAGGAATACGACCTGCCCGACCCGAAAACCGAGGACGGAATCGCCGACATGGGCTTCGCCTGGGCGGCCTGAATCGTCGATCCGAGCCGAAACGTCCTTGGGATCATCCAACCGAAGGCTTCGGTTGTGGGTGCTGCCGCGCCACGAGCCTGATCGCGATGGGCGCGTCCGCGCCGCTTGCCTGACTCGATTGATCACGCTGTATCCGCCTCGTCCCACGGCCGGACCAGGTCACCGAGGCGTTCCCGGAGCAGCCGTTTCGCCCCGTTCAGCCGGGACATAACGGTGCCGAGCGGAATATCGAGCGCCCTGGCGATCTCCTCGTAGCTGAGCTCGCCAAAGGCCTGCAGGGCGACCGTGTCGCGATAGTGTGGCGGGAGGTTCGCGATCGCGTGACGGACGGCGCGTTGCAGGTCGTGCCGGGCCGCCACGTCCTGTGGATCGGGCACGCCGCTCGCGGGTGGCTGCTCCATGCCGTCGAGTGACACGACGGGGCGGCGCCGGCGCAGGGCATCGGTGACGGCGTTGGCGGCCACCCGGTGCAGCCAGTGTTTGAAGGGCTTGTCGTGGCGGTAGGTAGGGAGGGCTTTGTAGACCTTGATGAAGACGTCCTGGGCGACGTCCTCGGCGAGCGACAGCTCGCCCAACGCCCGAAAGGCGACGTTGATCACCAGGCGGTGATAGCGGAGCACAAGTTGACGGAAGGCCTCCTGGTCACCCGTCGCGCTCCGATCGATTAGCCGACGCTCTTCGGCATCCCCGTCGGGCGAGGAAACCTCTGGTTGGGCCATCTCCCGCGGGTGTGACGGTCATTCCCTCCCCCGCTTGCGGGGGAGGGTCAGGGTCAATTCCCTCCCCCGCTTGCGGGGAGGGTCAGAGTCAATTCCCTCCCCCGCTTGCGGGGGAGGGTCAGGGTGGGGGCCGTAACCCCGTGAGAAACTCCCGCACCCGACTCGCTGGATCTTCGGGCGACTGGGCGATCACATCCAGCAGGGCGCTGGCCACGATAACCCCGTCGGCCTTGCCCTGCAGTGCGTTGAGGTGCTCCCGCCGCGAGATGCCGAAGCCGACCACGATCGGCAACGTCGTGTGCCGCCGCACGGTTTCGATCAACGGCAGGAGCGTGGGGTCCAGTTGTGCGCGGGCCCCGGTCACGCCGGTGACGGCAATGCAGTAGATAAAGCCGGTCGCCGCCCGGCAGGCCGCCTCGATGCCGGCCTCGCTGCTGGTCGGCGCCACGAAGAACACGAGGTCGATCTGACTGGTATCGGCGGCGCGGCGCAGCTCCGCCGATTCGGTGGGTGGCAGGTCGGGCACGATCAGTCCGTCGACGCCGGCATCCGCCGCCGCACGGCAAAAACGTTCGAGACCAAAGGCGAGGATCGGATTCACGTAGGTCATGAAGAGCAGCGGCACGTCGGTTTTCGTCCGCGCTGACGCTGCCGTCTCCAGCGCCCGAACGACCGTCATGCCCTCCTGCAACGCCAGCTGGGAAGCGGCCTGAATGGTGCGACCATCGGCGAGGGGATCGGAAAATGGAATGCCGAGCTCGATGCCATCGGCACCCGACTGCGCGGCCGCCTCGACCAGGGACGGTGTGACATTGAGGCGCGGATACCCAACCGTGAGGTAGGCGATCAGGGCCAGTCGCCGCTCGGGACCAAGTCGGGCGAACATCGCAGCGATCCGGCTCACGCGCCGCTCGCCCCCCGGACGATATCGAGGTCTTTATCGCCCCGGCCCGACAGATTGACGAGTACGAGATCCTCTTCGGCGAGCCGCGCCGCCAGCGCCATCGCGTAGGCAATCGCATGCGAGCTCTCGAGCGCCGGGATGATACCTTCCAACCGCGACGTCTGATGGAAGGCGGCGAGCGCCTGCTCGTCGGTGACGCTGACGTACTCGGCGCGATGCGCCTCGTGGAGATAGGCATGCTCGGGGCCAACGCCCGGATAGTCGAGCCCAGCCGAGATCGAGTGCGTCGCCAGCACCTGGCCGTCCTCGTCCTGCAGCAGGTAGCTGAACGAGCCGTGCAGCACGCCGGGCCGGCCGCCGACGATCGACGCCGCATGCGCGCCGCTGTTGAGGCCCCGACCGGCCGCCTCGACGCCGATCAAGCGCACCGGATCGTCATAGAAGGGAGCAAAGATCCCGATTGCATTGCTGCCGCCGCCGACGCACGCGATGACGACCGTCGGCAGGCGCCCGGTCTCGGCGAGCACCTGCGCCCGCGCCTCGCGCCCGATGACGGACTGGAACTCGCGGACCATCAGCGGATAGGGATGCGGACCGACCGCCGATCCGATCACGTAGTGCGTGCTGCGCACGTTCGTGACCCAGTCGCGGATCGCCTCGTTGGTCGCATCCTTCAGTGTCTTGCTGCCGGCGTCGACCGGAGTCACGGTCGCGCCAAGGAGTCGCATCTTGTAGACGTTGATCGCCTGGCGGGCCATGTCATCGACGCCCATGTAGACCTCGCACTCCAGCCCGAACTTGGCGCAGACGGTGGCGACCGCAACCCCGTGCTGCCCGGCGCCGGTCTCGGCGATGATGCGCTGCTTGCCCATCCGCCGGGCGAGCAGCACCTGACCAAGCGCGTTGTTGATCTTGTGGGCGCCCGTGTGACAGAGGTCCTCGCGCTTCAGCCAGATGCGCGCCCCACCGGCTCTCGCGCTGAGCCGGTCGGCGCGGTACACGGGCGTCGGGCGTCCGCTGAAGGAGCGGGACAATTGGTCGAACTCGCGACGAAAGCCCTCGTCCTGTTGCGCCGCATCGAAGGCCGCCGCCAGTTCCTCCACCGCGGCCATCAGCGTCTCCGGAATGAATTGGCCGCCGTAGCGACCGTAGCGCCCGCGTGCATCCGGCCCCCTGACTAAGGGTTCCCTCCCCCCTTGTGGGGGAGGGTTAGGCTGGGGGGTTGGGCTCATTGTTTGTCTACCCGCCGGACGGCATCGACAAAGGCACGCAGCTTCTCATGATCCTTGCGGCCAGGCTCCGCCTCGACGCCACTGCACACATCGACCGCCCACGGATGCAAGACACGAACGGCGCCATCGACATTCTCCGGCGTCAAGCCACCCGAGACGATGACCGGATACTTGCGCGCCACGTCTTTTGCCTGGGTCCACGCCCAGGTTTGCCCGGTGCCACCAATCACGTCCGGCGCCCAGGTATCAAGCAATGGATGGTCGCCTGGCTCGAACGGCATCGCGGCCAGCTCCTCGCTGGGCTGCACGCGAAACGCCGGGAGGAGGAGCAGGCCGAGCGAGCGATCCGCCTCCGTCAACGGCCGGTAGACCTGGATGGCCGTAAGCTGGCAGGCATCGGCCACCGCGGCGATCTGTTCGAACGGTTCGTCGATGAAGACTCCGACCCGCTCAACCGTGTCCGGCACGTCGGTGAGCAGCGCCTTCACGTCGTCGACGCGGACCTGACGCTTGCTCCGGGTGAAGATGAATCCAAGCAAGTCAACGCCGAGCTCGACCGCGAGCTGGACGTCGGCGCCTCGGGTATTCCCGCATACCTTGATCTTCGTCATCGCCCGCTCAACTCCCGCACCTTGGCCTCGAGGTCGGCCGCCCGCAGCAGCGATTCGCCGACGAGTGCGGCGTCCACATTCAGTCGAGCGAGCTCATCGATGTCCGCGCGGCTCTCGATCCCACTTTCGCCGATGACGGTTCGGTCGCTGGGAATTAACGGCCGTAAACGCGCCGTTGTCGCCCGGTCGGTTTTCATCCGGGTGAGGTCGCGATTGTTGATGCCGATGATGGCCGCGCCAAGGTCGACCGCCCGCCGCACCTCCGACTCGTTGTGCACCTCGACGATGACCTGCATGCCAAGTTCCATGGCGTCGGTATATAACGTCCGCAAGTCGTTGTTCTCGAGGATGCCGACGATTAGCAGCGTGGCATCGGCGCCGGCAGACCGGGCCGCGCGCAGCTGCACCGCGTCGATGATGAAGTCTTTGCACAACAGTGGCACATCGACGGCAGCCCGAATCGCCCCCAAGTGAGCAAGACTTCCGCCAAAGAAGTCCGGCTCCGTCAGAACGGAGATCGCTGACGCGCCATTTGCCGCGTAACGGCGCGCCAGGCCGACGGGGTCGTACGGTTTCTGTAAGCGGCCTCCCGATGGCGAGCGCTCCTTGCACTCCGCGATCAGTGCAACCTGGGGCCCGCGCAATGCCCGGCGAAAATCGCGAACCGACGGAGCGTCGGTCACGGGTGCGGCGTCAATCCGCTCCCTGGCTTTGAGCTCGTTGATCCAGGCGCGCCGAGACTCGAGGATGCGGTCGAGGATCGGGGCGGTATGGGTGGCCAACTAGGCGTGGGCTGCGGTTTTCTCCAGGACTCCTTTCATCCGCTTGACACCCTCTTCGATCTGATCGACCGAGTTGGCGTAAGACAGCCGCAGGTACCCCTTTCCCGACTGGCCGAAGGTTGAGCCGGCGAGGAGGGCAACCCCGCCCTCAGCCAGCATGCGGTCGGCCAGCTCGCGCTCGTCCTGGCCGGTCGCGGTGATGTTCGGAAAGACGTAGAAGGCCCCGAGCGGCTTGTGGCAGTGAACGCCGGGCAGCTGGTTCAGGCGATCGACCACGATATCGCGCCGACGCTTGAACTCGGCGACCATCCCCTGCACCGATGGATCGGATCGTGGCGACAGCGCTTCGATCGCGGCCATCTGCGTAAAGGCGGCGGCACACGAGCTGCTGTTGATCATCAGGGTCTCGAACTTCTGTGCCAGCGGCAGCGGCGCGACTGCGAAGCCGAGGCGCCAGCCGCACATGGCGTAGGCCTTGCTCAGCCCATCGGAGTAGATGGTGCGGTCGAGCATCCCCGGGATGGTCATGATCGATGCGTGATGGCCGTCATAGGTGATCTGGCCGTACACCTCATCGGTCAGGACATACAAGTCATGCCGCATGGCGAGCTCGGCGATCTGCTCGAGATCGCGGGTCGACAGCACACCCCCCGTCGGGTTCTGTGGCGAGTTGATCACGAGCAGCTTCGTTCGCGGCGTGATCTTCGATTTGAGCTCCTCGATGTCGAGCCGAAAATCGTTGCGCTCTCGGAGGGGGATGCCAACCGGGGTAGCTCCGGCAAGCGTCGCGGCAGACGCGTAGATCGCGTAGCCGGGATCGGGCACGATGACCTCGTCGCCCGGATCGACCAGGGCCAGCATCGTGAACAGCAGCACGTTCTTCGAGCCGGGTACCATCACGACCTGCTCCGGCTTGACCTCCACTTCGTACCAGCGGCGGATCCAGTCGGCCACCGCCTGCCTCGCCGGCATCAAACCGCCAGCCGGCGTGTAGTGCGTGTAGCCGTCGTGGAGCGCCCGCTCCGCCGCCTCGACGATGTTGGGCGGAGTTGGGAAGTCGGGCTCGCCGATCTCCAGGTGGACGATGTTGCGCCCCTGCGCCTCGAGCTTGCGCGCCTTGGCGAGCACCTCGAAAGCGGTCTCGGTGCCGATCTCGTCCATGCGGCGCGCCAATTTCACTGGATTATCCTCTCACGCCGAAAGGGCCTAGGTCCCCCTTGTACGGCATCCAGCTGACGCGTACATCCTGAACCCGCGCCAGGCGCGGCCCATGGCGAAGCTCGTTGAGAAATTGCTCCAGCGCCGACGCCGCGCCTTCTGCCTCCACCTCTACGGCGCCATCGTATCGGTTGCGCACGTAGCCCTCAAGCCCCAGCTGGCGAGCGTGCTTCTCGGCGAAGAACCGAAAGCCGACGCCCTGAACGTCACCGATGATCTCCGCCCTGAGGCGGCGCCGTCCCTCCCTAGACGTCTCTAACGCTCGTGTGGCACGTCCCGTGCCACTCGTGGGGCGACGCTCCCGCAATCAGGCGTGCGCCGGCGGCCCGGTGGTGACGACCACCGAGACGCGCTTCGGCGCGTCTGGAATCGCCTCCAGGGTGCGGCGGACGACCGGCAGATACGCCTGGACGAGCTGCCGGGCTGACTGCTCGGTGGGCGCGCCGATTACCAGCCGCTGATCATCGCAGTGGCAACAGGTTGCGGTCCCCTCCCAGAGGTAGTACGCGGTGTCAGGCAGGTTCAGGCTCAAGAGGAGCTGGAGCTCCTTCCAAACCGCTCTGCCCTGCATTGCCCATAATCCTAACTCTCTGCGACGCACCTAAGCTAGTCCCTAATGTCGCTTACCGATGCCCTCAAACAGCGGGCCAGAGAGCTCGGTTTTTGCGCGGTTGGCGTGACCGGCGCGGAGCCGTTCCGCGAGGCTGAGGCGGCGGCGGCCAAGCGCACCGCCGCCGGTCTGATGGATGGCCTCAGCTGGTGGAGCGAGGACCGGGCACACGCCAGTGCCGACCCGCGGCGGAACACACCCGACGCCCGCAGCGTGATCGCCCTCGCCTATCCTTACCCGACCCCAGCGGTTCCCTCCCCCCTCGTGGGCGAGGGCCAGGCTGGAGGGTTTAATGACCCACGCGGCCGAATCGCGTCGTACGCGCTCGGTCGCGACTATCACGAGGTTCTGCTCGAGCGGATGCAGCCCCTGCTGGCGATGCTCAGGCAGCAGGGCCATCGCGCGAAGAGCTACGTCGACCACGGCTGGATGCTCGACCGAGCCGCGGCGACGCGGGCCGGCATCGGCTGGCTGGGAAAGAACACCAACCTGCTGGTACCGGGCACCGGCTCGTCGGTGTTACTGGCCGAGATCGTCACCTCCGCCGAGCTGGATCAGGACGAGCCGCTGAAGAAGAACTGCGGCAGCTGCGACGCCTGTCTTCGCGTCTGTCCCACCGGGGCGTTGGTGTCTCCGGGCGTGTTGGACAACCGCCTTTGTATCTCGTTCTGGACGATCGAGCATCGGGGCACGATCCCGCGGGAGATGCGACCCCTCATCGGCGATTGGATCTTCGGCTGCGATCTCTGCCAGGAGATCTGCCCTGTCAATGCGGGCGCGCAACCCGCCCTTCCCGACGCCGAGGCCCTCAAGGCCTTCGGCCGACCAATCGAGGCGCGGCCGCGGCTCGAGGAATTGTTGATGCTCGACGAAGAGGGTTTCCGGGCCCGGTTTCGGGAGAGCGCCGTGTGGCGGACGCGCCGCTCCGGGCTGCTCCGCAACGTGTGCATCGCACTGGGCAACGTCGCCGACCGCGCCTCCGTGCCTGCGCTGGCGGCCGCGCTCGATGACCCCGAGCCGCTGGTTCGCGGGCATGCTGCCTGGGCGCTGGGCCGTCTGGGTGGGGCCGCGGCGCGCGCCGCCCTCGAACGTGCGCTCAGCCGCGAAGCCGACGCCGAGGTGCGGGACGAGTGCGGGCTCGCGCTACAGGAATGCGGTCCACTCGCCGTCCCGTCAACGGTTTGACGGCCAGGCCCTCCTCGGCGCGGGCCAGCATGAAGATCAGGTCTGACAGCCGGTTGACATAGCGCAGCACTTCAGGATTTTTGAGCTTGCCCGCCTGCAGCAGCCCGACGATGCGGCGCTCCGCGCGTCGCGTCACCGTGCGCGCCACGTCGAGCGCGGCGGCGGCCGGCGTTCCGCCGGGGATCACGAATGCATCAGGCAGCGTGATCTGCTGTTCGAGCTCGACGATCTCCGCCTCGAGCCGCCGCGTGAAATCCGGGGTCACGACCATGAAGTGTTGCTGCAGCTTGTCGTACTCGGCGGGATCGGTGGCCAGCTCGGCGCCGACCGTGAAGAGCTCGCTCTGGATCCGCAGGATGACGGCATGCCGATTGCGATCCGTGATCAACGCGCGAGCGGCGCCAAGTGCGGAGATCGCCTCATCGACTGCCCCGTACGCCTCCGTGCGCGCGTCGCTTTTTGATACCCGCCCACCATAGAGCAGTCCGGTCTCTCCCCCATCGCCGGCCTTCGTGACAATGCTCTTGCGCGCCACCCCAGGCGTCGTCCCGCGTGTGCTACGCCGCGCCGCGGGCGAGGACTTGCTTCGACCAGCCCTGCAGGATGCGGCGGTGAGTGGCGAACGCCAGGGGTGGGAGGGTATCGGGCGTGAACCACCCGATCTGCTGGACCTCATCCCGCGCTCCCAGCTCTCCACCGGTCACGCGGGCTCGGTAGGCGAGGATGACGATCCCCTCATCCCCCAGGACGACGTGCTGCACCCCGACCAGGTCCTCCGGCTGGACGACGGCGCCGGTCTCCTCGAGACATTCGCGCGCGAGGGCTGTTTCGGGATGCTCGTCCCAGTCGACGTAACCGCCGGGCAACCCCCACAGTCCCCGCCCCGGTTCGATGTCGCGGAGCACCAGCAGGACTCGTCCCTGGTCCTCGATCAGCGCGGTGACGACGACTTTGGGGTTGCGAAAGAAGATCCGCTCGCACGATGGACACACGCTCAGCGGCTGTCTCGACACCACACGCGTCTCCGTTTTCGATCCGCAGGTCGAGCAGTACGCGATCACCGCGAGCGGCTCAGCCGCCACCCTGCCGGCAGCACCACCGCGGCCGCGGCCAGCTTGATCGCGTCGCCGATCAGGAACGGGTAGAGCCCGAAGTCGAGCACCTTCGTGGGCGGAACGAAGTGGGCGAGCCAGAGCAAGCCGAAAAAGTAAATCGCGACCTCGCCGGCGATCATCGCGACCACCGTACGCGGCAAGTCTTCCGTCCAGCCAAGATCGGCAAACCAGCCCACGATGAACGCTGCCGCCACGAAGCCCGCCAGGTATCCGTAGCTGGCCGCGCCCGGCGCGGCCGCGAACACCGGTAGGCCGACGGCGCCTTCGGCGATGTAGAGGAGCATCGATGCCGTCCCGAGCCGTGCGCCCAGGGCCGCGCCGCACAGCAGAACGGCGAAGGTCTGGCCCGTGATGGGCACCGGCGTGAACGGGAGCGGGATGGCGATGCGGGCCATCAGGCCGGTGAACAGGCTGAACGCGATCACAAGTCCGGCATCGCTCGCCAGCGATCGCTCGGGAAGCCAATGGCGGATCAACGTGGATGATGACGCGGTTTGCACCCAGAAATCCTATCGCGAACGAGCGCGCCCGATCGGTTGCTAGTTGGTCGCGGCGGGAACGCTCTCGAACTCTGGGCGCGGCGTTAGCAGAGCCAGGTCGGCTTCGGAGAGGGGCGCTGAATCCAACGTTCGTCCCGCCTTGGCGGCCGCCACGATTTCGTCCTTGTGGAGGCGGATGCGGCGGGCGCCCAGCGGGCACCTCAGGTACTCGGCCATCGGCTCGTCGCAGTAGCCCAGCCGCTGGTCCCCGCATTTGGGCTGCACCGGCTTGGCCAGCTCCGGAAAGCGGATCTTCAAGGCGTTGCGCGCCCGGGCCCACATGTGCCGGATTTCCCATTGCGCCCGCCAGCAGAGACGCAGGTCGGCAATGTGCAGGAACTCTTCGTAGTTCACGGTGAAGGTCAGGTTCGTCGACGCCGCATTGGGGAGGAGAAAGCGGGCGTCCTCCGCAGGAACGCCCGCCTTGAGCGCCTGGTCGTAGAGCTCACCCACCCGACGCATGAACGCGAGATATTCCTCGCGCAGGCCAGCCTGTTCCCAGCTTTCCGGGACAACATACGGAAAATCCGCTTCCTTGAAGGCGTAATAGCGCTGCGATTGCTGATCAAAGGTGATGCCATTGTTGTGCCGGACCAGCTGGTGGCTGGCGGACCGGGAGAGGCCACTGACGGCGAAGGTGAAGTAGACCTGGGTTCGTGGCGAGGAATGGCCACTCTTCAACTTGTCGAAGATGAAGGTCTTCATCTTCTCCTCGGAGATCTTTCCGGACTCGATGTCGGCCCAGAGTTGCTGGGGCGTGAACTTCGAGTAGCAGGTGCGAAAGGCGACGTACATGACCCGGATCGGATCGGGCGTATGGGTCAGGAGCTGAACGTCGATCGCCGTTTCCATCCGGGGCCACATCATTCTGGAACCCCAACATCTTGGTGTCAAGTCTTGGGTTTCCCACAACCTGTGGATAATCTGGGGAGAACAACGACCACTCTGCGACGCCCGATATCATTGGCCCGGATGCCGGTCACCGAGGCGGATTTCAACCTCCAGGGTCGGGTAGAGAACTACCGGGCGCGCGTGTTCCAGCTGCTCGTCGCGCTCGACGCGCTGGTCCGGCAGCAGCTCGAAGCGGCCAATCGAGAAAAGCTTGGCGGCGCCGGTCAGATCGGCTACGAACCTCGCCCGCCGCGGTGGACCCTGGCGTGGAAGGCAAAGGGACGTCGGTACGAGGTCAACCTGATGGCCTTCGCGCAGGGTGGCGCCTGGGTGATCCATGGTCGGACCGGCCTCGATCGCCCGTTTCAGAACCTGAAGAGCGTGCGGGAACGTGACGAGGCGGCGATCCGGCGGGAAGTCCTCGACCAGATGGCGACGGACGCCCCGATTCTCTAGGTCGACCAGAGAACCGCGCGCGTCAGGCCGGCGTCACCGTGCGTGATCCGCAGCGGCAGTGACACCAATTGCCAGCGGCCGGAGCGCACCTTGAACAGGTCGAGCCCTTCCACGATTGGGATGCCGGCGCCGAGCAATCGCTTGTGGGTTGGCGCCCCGGCCACGCTGTAGCCCTCGATCGACAGGTAATCGATCCCGACCAGCTCCACGCCATGCTCGATGATCCAGTCGGCGCCGTCCGGCGCCAGGTAGACAAAGTCCGTTCGGAACGGCTGCGCCGGATGCCAGAGTTGTGAGTTGCTGGTCCGAAGCAGGAGACGGCGGCTGCCTTTGGGGATGCGCGCCCGACGCAAGTGCTCGGCGCCGATGCCGCCGACCACGCGACGAAAGTCGACCACCCAGGCGGGCCCGATAAAGCGGCGCAGGTCGAGGCGGTCGATGCCCTTGCCGTCCTTGATGAAATGGCTCGGCGCATCGACATGGGTGCCGGTGTGCGATCCAAGGCAGAGCTCGCTGAGATTGACGCCGTCCCTTGCGAGTGTCATGGCTGGCCGGATGCGCACCGGCGGGTTGCCACGATAGACCGTCATCGCGTCCTGGATCGGCACGCTGACGTCGACGATCGTCATCCGAGCGCGTGCCGGAGGACTTCCGCCACGCTCCACGCCTGGGCGATGCAGCCCACCGGCCGGTAGGGGGGCTCGGGCTCGAAGATCTCGCTGATCGTCCCCAGGCCGGCGTCCACGAGATGCAGTTGGAAGGGCTCGAGCAGTTGGCGGACGGCCGCGCGATTACCGTGGATGCGCAGGTGCGCATCGAGGTAGGGGCCGAGCAGCCAGGGCCAGACCATCCCCATGTGATAGGCGGCATCGCGACTGCGTGGGTCGCCGCGGTAGGCCGGCCGATAGCGGGGGTCATCCGGGTTCAGCGTGCGCAACCCATACGGCGTCAAGAGCCGCTCGCCGACCACGGCCAGCACCTGCCGGCCGCGATCACCCTCGATCAGCGGATAGGCGAGGGACAGCGCGATGACCTGGTTGGGCCGCAGACTCGGGTCGTCACCATCCGGCCCATCGACGACGTCATAACAATGGCCGCCATCCGGGTACCAGAAGCGGAGTTGAGCCGACTCGAACGCCTGGGCCGCCATCTCCCGATACTGTCCCGCGGGCCGCGCCGCGCGCTCGCACCAGTCCGCCGTCAGCCGCAACGCGTTGTACCAGAGCGCATTAATCTCGATCGGCTTGCCGCGTCGCGGTGTCACGACCCAGTCCTGTACCCGCGCATCCATCCAGGTCAGGGCGTACCCCTCTTCCCCACCCGCCAGCAACCCATCGCCGTCGTCCACGCGAATGTTGTGTCGTGTCCCACGGATGTGCCATTCGATGATGTCTTCGAGGGCGTCGAGCCGGTCGACGATGAAGCGCCAGTCAGCGCTGACGCGGAGGTACGCCGCGAGCGCCTGGAACAGCCAGAGGGTGGCGTCCATCGTGTCGTACTCGGGCGCCTCACCACCGTCGGGGAAGCGGTTGGGAATCAACCCCTGGTCGAGGTATCGGAGGTTGGTGTCGAGCACGGCTCGCGCTTCCCACAGCGAGCCCGGCCGTGTCACCAACCCAGGAAGACTGATCATGGTGTCGCGTCCCCAGTCGGTAAACCAGTGATATCCCGCCACCACCGTCCGCTGATTTGGATTCTTCCCCGCGGGTTTCTCCCCCATGGAATACTCCCTCCCCCTCTGGGGGAGGGCAGGGAGGGGGTTGGGCGCGAAGCGCCTCACGCGAAACTGCTCGGCCGCAACCAGCAACTGGCCGGCGAGCGGGCTGTCGGTCAGCGGATCCACGGCGGCGGCCTGTCGCTCCTGCGCGACCTGCCGTGATGCGGCCCCGCTCCAGCCCGGGGGCACCGGCTCGGTGCCGGTCACGACGACCACCTCGGCCCGCTGATCGAGCCTGATCTCGACCACACCCGGGGTAAAGAGATCCTCCTCGTCATCGAGACCGCGTTCCCGCTCGGCGCGATGAAGGATCCTCCAGTACCAATCCGGGCCGCTGCGCACCACGGGCACTGGCCGCACCTCCAGGTAGCTGCGCACGCCCTCGGCGTCGATGATCCAGCCGTCGTTGGTCTCGGCTATGTCGAAGCCTCCCTGCCCATGCCGTTGCTGGTGATAGTCGCGGTGTGCGAAGAGCGGCCGGAGCTGCAGGGTCAGCGGCGGTCCCGCCAGGAGTCGGTAACTGATGACGGTGCGGTTCACCGCGTGCTGCATCCAGATCCGCTTTTCGATGGTGCGATCCTCGACGGTCCAGCGGAAGACTGGCAGAATGCCGTCGACCTCGACCTCGGCCAGCCGCCGAAAGCCGTCCGGATAGACCGTGCCATCCCAGTACTCCTGGGCGGACAACGGGTTCGGATCGGCGCCAGGCATCAGCATCCACTCCTCCAGCGCCGCCAACAAGACCATCCGCTGGACCGGCGGCTTGATCGACGCCACCAGCAGGCCGTGATAGCGACGAGTATTCACTCCGGCGATGGTCCCGGAGGCGAAGCCGCCGAGGCCGTTGGTCACCAGCCATTCCCGACTGAGCGCGGGGTCAAGGTCATGGCAGATTTCCGGACCGATCCGCAGCGCCACGCCGGTTTACTCGGCCGCGATGGTGAGGAGGGTCTTGATGTCTTCGGGCCGGCGGTCGAGCGCCGTCTTGAAGTCGGCGAACGGCACTCGACGCGTGATCAGCCGCTCGAAGATCCCGGGCCATCGCTGCTCCGCCTGCTGGAAGTGCTGCACTCCGAGCTCGAAATAGCGACGGTTCGCGTTGACGGACCCGAAGGCCACGCGGTTGCCGAGCACCATCTGCAGGTTGATAACGTCGGCTGGAATCTCGATGCGGCTATTGCCACCCGATACGCCCGTCAGACAGAGCACGCCATTCGTCCCAAGCTCGGCCATCGCCTGAAAGGCGACCGTGCTGTTGCCGGTAGCCTCCAGGATGTAATCGACCTGCCCGACCTCCTCTTTGATCCCAGTGATCGGGTGGTCACCCACGCTCTGGTAACCCGCGCCAAGCTGGCCGATGACTGTCGCTTGCAGGCTATCGGTCGGTGTCTTCGCATACACGTGCACCTCGAGACCGCGCAGCCGGAGGAGGATTGTGGCGAGAATGCCGATCGAGCCGGCGCCGAGGACCGCCGCCCGCTTCGGCTGCCAGAGCATCCGCTCCTGGATCTTCCAGGCCTGGTAGGTCGCTTTCTCTACGATGCTCAAGGGCTCGAGCAGCACGGCAAACGGACGGAGCGCCGGCGGGATCTTGACCATGAACTCCGGCTTCTCGCTGTAGTACTGCCCCATGTAGCCATGCGCGCCTTTGATCCCGCGCTCCGTGTAGTTGCCGAACAGGCACATGTCGCTTTCGCCGGCCTGGCAGTTGGGACAGGTGTCCGGCCGGCGCACGGTCGACACGACCAGATCTCCCTGACTAAAGCCCGACACGCCGGCGCCGGTCGCCTCGACCACGCTCAGCGCCTCGTGGCCAATCACCAGCACCGGGGATCCGGGAGGCGGTTCGCCGTACTCGCCGTTGTTGATCTCGGTGTCTGTGCCGTCGATCCCGACTTCGAGCACCCGCATCAGCGCCAGCCCGGCGCTCGCTTGCGGGATGGGCAGCTCGATCTGCTGGGCACTGCCGGGTTGCTTTGGCGTGACGGCGATCGCCAGCATGGTGCCAGTCAGGGTTCGCGCCATCCGTCTAATAGTAGGGGCGATCAGCGAGTCGCCAGCAGCGCAAGGCGCGGCACCGGCGGGACCAGGAAGAATCCGCTGCGAATGCGAGCCACGTGAGAAAAACCCGCCCGCGTCAACGCCGCGCGCAGCGCCGCCTCGCTGCGGAGGACAAAAGACGGCGGAAGACCGGTGGCTTTGGCGCTGATGAAGACGGGAGCCGACAGCGGGCTTCTTTTGAATTCCCAAAGCAGGAATCGCCCGCCAGAGCGGAGGATGCGCGCGACTTCACGAAAACTTACCGCCAGCGCGTCGTCATCAAGGTGCTTGATGACGTGTGAGGTCAGCGCGACATCGAAGCTCGCATCATCAAATGGCAGCTGGGTCGCGGGTGCGACCCGGAGCTCGATCTTGCCCTCGAAGCCGGCCTTGTTAACCTCATGCCGCCCGATGTCGATCAGCGCTGGCGATACGTCGACCCCCACGAGCTGTTGTGCAAACGTGATCTGCTCGGCGAGCGCGATCAGGATATTGCCGATGCCGCAGCCGAGGTCGAGCACGTGGTCTTGCGGGCCGACCTTCGCCGCCGCGAGAATGCGTCGATACGGCGTATTGATGACCCACAAGCCACGGCGCGAAAACACGTAGCGCATCCCGATCCCGCGCAGGCCGCGCGTGAACCAGTCGGCGTAGTGCTTCCCGACTTCCGTTTCGTCGATGCGGCGCTCGCTATCGGCCACTGGCGATCACCACGAGCGGCACGGCGGCCAGCGCCGCCGCCGCGATCACCACCCACTTGCCGACGAGCGGCGCCCTTCGCCATCCCTGGTCGCGAGCGCCGAGGCTGAGGACGAACCAGACTCCCGCCAGTACCACGATCGAAAGGCTGAAAACCGAGCTGCTGACATGACGAAACAGGACGATGATCGAGACCAGGGTTCCGATCAGCAGGAGACCCGCAGCCACCAGCTCCGCGGCGGGACGCCCGAGCGCGACCGCCAGCGAGTCGACGCCGGCCGCACGATCCGCATCGCGGTCGGGGATCGCGTCGGCAAGATGGATCGCGCCCGCGAGCGGAATGCCGCCAAGCAAAACCAGACTCAGCGACCCGATCGGTCGATCGGCCACGATCCCGACCCACAATGGGAGGAGTGGAAAGGCGATCGCGAAGGGCAGCACGCTCAAGGGTGTTCGCTTGAGCCCAAGGTCATACGCCCATCCGCTCGCCAGCCCTAACAGCACAAGGAGAAACGCTTCGGTTCCAAACCCGGAGAATGCACTGCTCAAAAGCGCCGCGGCCGCGGAGGCCACGGCGACCGCGAGCGCGGTGCGGGGCGATATGAGCCGCAGGGGAATCGGCCGCCGACGGCCGGCATGAGCATCGAGATTGGCATCCGCCCAGTCGTTCAGCGCGCTGATCGAAAACTGGACCAGCAGCATGATCACAGCGATCCAGCCGATCTGCGGATCGCTCAGCGGGATCCCGAAGATGGCAGCGAAGGCGACGGCGGCACCCGCGGTCAGCACAGAGGGAATCGGATGGAGCAGTTCGAGGATCGTCCAGGGCGCCGCGCGGGCGCGCAAGGTTAGTGCGGCTGGCCCTGGTGAACCGGCGGCTCGGTGACGGGGATGCGGATCCGCGAGGAGCGGTCCTCGCCGCCAATTGGCAGCGAGATGGTCAGGATGCCGTGCGTCAACATCGCTTTCGCGCCACCACCGCGCACTGGTTTCGGCAGGTCGACATCGCGATGCGAGGTGCCGACCGACCATTCATGCTGGATGTAGTGCTGCTGCTCCTGTGGATAACGAGCCTCCGCGTCGACGATCAGCCGCCGTCCGTCGAGGTTCACCGTGATGGTGTCATGATGCGCGCCGGGGATCGGGATCGCGACCGTGATCTGGTCGTTCGCTTCATACACGTTGACGGGTGGCGACTCGATCGCGGCTTGCTTCGCCATCAAGGATAAGCCTACTTGAGAAGTTGGCCACGCGCCTGGTGGCCACTAGTTCGAATCCGATCGACCCAGCTCCGCCGACGACTGCTCGCCACCGTCCAAGTAGAGGGGCGGGGCCAGCCCGCCCTCCTGCGCCCTTGTTAGACGGGTTCGATCGGAATCCTGGCGCCGCTGAATCTCCCGGTGCCGGCGACCCCTGGGACGGGGTTTCCACCGGGATCGTAGACCTGGAAGCTGAACCGGCCAAGAATCGAGTCGTCACGGTGCGTCCCCTGGCCGCGCACCTTGACCTTGGTCCCCGGGGGGAAATTGGCAAAGATGAATGTATGGAAGGTGAACCGGAACCCATGCTCACCGCTCTTGACCCAGTTCCCCAATCCAGTCGCTTGCTGATCGGTGTCGTTGGCAATGAGCACTCCGCCCGGCGTGAAGACGATATTCCCATCGGTCGTTGTCCCGGCGAACGGCCCTGTCTCGTGGGTGTGTGGCGCGTGCCACGCCCCCAAGAAACCCCCGGCGCCGTCTTCGTTGTCCGCAAGTACGGTCGAGGGCACCAACGCGGCCAGGGTGCCGACGCCGACGACTCCCGCGCCTTTCAGAATCTGGCGACGATCGATCCTCCCGTCTGCCATGGCTTTCTCCCTTACCCCCTATGACTCAGCGTGACAGAGGCTTAACCCAGATTAGTGAGCAGGCCGCGGACTGTCAATCCGACTGAATACGCGCATGAAGGCTTCATGACTGATTTCGCGAGCGACCTCGAGGTCGAAGGTGATGGCATAGGCCGCGCGCACAGCGGCGCATGCAGCTGCCGATACAGGGCATCAAAATCTCTGCGAGCTGCCCGGTCGTCCGTTCCCCGCCTCCTCCAAAAAGCTGCCTACACAACGCTTATCGAGCTCGCGCGTTTCAACAAGCAGGCTGATCCTACGCGCGGCGGGGTGCCAGAACCTGCACGAGGTTTCCGCAGGCCTATGTCATGCTGGCCACGGACGAGTCGTGCTGGAAGCTGGTTCAGCTCGGAGGACTGATGAATGCGACAGGCGAGAGACGGTTCACTTTCCCGGCCAACGCCTTCTCGACGTTGGCAAGCTGAGTTGCCAATCCTGACCAGTTGACCCAGCCATCGCCTTCAACCGCCCTCTAATGGGGGCAGCTGCCGGAACCTTCGGTGCCGCATGATCGCCAGCGAATGACCGTTCCGAGCTAACCGACTGCGATTTCGACGTTCAGATAGCGGACTTCCGTTTGCGCGACAGCCGCGCCGTCCTCCTCGCCCTCAAGGGTGAACGCCACGGCGTCTACGACCCGCTTTTCGGCTTCTTCCCGGTATCCGCTCCGCCCACGATCCCCAAGCTTGGGACTCGAAAGCTCCAGTTGCGGCTTTCGGGATCGTAGACTACTCCACTCGAAGTTTCATGACCATTTGAGTTTCTTACAAGAGTTTACGGAGCCCATCCAGTGTATAGCCGAATTGTCTTGCGACTTGCGTTAGCTGCACAAGCCCCAGGTCCATGCTGTCGTGAAAGGCCCACGTCCGTCGAAGGAGCCCCTTCACAAGCCGACGATGCGAGCCTCGCTGCCGAACCCAGCCATCACGCCTGAGCGCAGCCAGAACCTGCGCCGCTTGGGCATCTTTCTCAATCAGGGTACGTGGCGCTTCTGACAGCTGTGTGTCAGGCCGGGGAACCTGCTGCTGGAGTTGGTTAGATGAGCGGAAGCGATCGACTGAATGCCTGACTGCGAAAGCGAGGTTGGATAGCAAAGTTGCCAAACCTGACCAATGGACCCAGCCATCGCCTTCGAAGACGGGGCGCAGTATGGCCGCCTGTGCTCGAGGCCATGACCCTCGGGCCCGGCTCGTTGGACCTCGCTTTTTGCAAGCTGGCATGCTCGTGCAGCCGCAGCCTCTCCCAAATCGGTGTGACGTAGCGACGAAATGGTTGTGTGCTAAGCCGCAGCACAGTCGGCTGAGACGTCATTGAGCGGGGTTCTCCTCGATACCACAGCTCTGATCGATGCCCTACGCGGCCGTCCGGCCGCGGCCCGGATCCGTCAGCTGCGCATTGCTGGCGATCGTCCGTACACTTGCGCCATCAACGTGGAAGAGCTTTTTCGAGGAGTGAAGCCGGCCGAGGAGTCTAGAGTCTCGCGGCTTCTGAACGGCCTCCGGCTTGCTCCCCTCGGACCGATTCAGGGGGAACAGGCCGGCCGGTGGCGGCGCCAATTTGCCAGTCGCGGTGTGACTCTCAGCCAGGCCGACTGTCTCGTCGCAGCTGCCGCCGTGGGTGTCGGAGCGCGTCTGGCGACTGGCAGTCCCCGAGACTTTCCAATGAAGGGGCTCGTGGTGGACCACTGGCCTGTTGGGGCATAGCGTCGGTTCGGGAGCCGCTCGAGGACAGTAGCGAGTGCTTCGTCACATTCGGTTAGCAGTGTTGCCAAACTTGACCAGTTGACCCAGCTCTTCGTGAGGCGTGGGTGCGTGGTGACACCGGCGCCAGGCAGGGGTTAGATGGCTGCCTCCCCTCCCGGAAGCGGAATGAGCTCCGACGCCGCGTAGTCGGTCCTAATGCCACCTGCAAACGTCTGGATTACCCACGCGGTTGCATAGGAGATAGCAAAGATGACGGCCATTACGACGATAATTCCCAGGGCCTCAATCCCGAGCTGCTTGAACGCGGCCCCACCGCCGCCGAAGAGTAGGCCGTTCGCTAGGCTCGGAAACCCTGAGCCCGTCGCGAACGCTGTCTGCGCGAAGAAGGCGATCATCACCACGCCGAATAGACCACCGAGGAGGTGGCCGGGCAGCAGGCCGACCGGATCGGTGTACCAGCCAGATCGGCCAAAAACCCGCTCACCCGCGACAAAGAGAGGTCCTGCCAGCACGCCGAGGATGATGGCGCTGCCTGGACTCACGAACCCGGCCAGCGGCGTGATGACGATCAGTCCCATCAAGATACCGTTGACGGCGTAGAGGATTCCGGGATTCTGCCGTGTCTGCAGGTAGACGGTCCCCATGGTCGACAGCATGGCGGTCGCCGCGGCCAGGAATGTAGTCAGCACCACGACGATAGCCTCGTCATTGAAGGCTAGGACGCTGCCGGGATTGAACCCGAACCATCCCACCCAGAGCAGCAGGATGCCGAGGGCCAACCAACCGGGGCTGATCTCCGTCGCGACCTTGGGACTTGTCGCGAGGCCAGCTCGTCGCTCGCCGCGCCACAGCGCGTACATGATGCCCAGCCCGGCCGCGGCGGCGGCCCCGTGAACGACCAGCCCGCCGGCGAAATCGACCATCCCAATCTTCGCGAGCCACCCACTTGGGTTCCAGATCCAAGCCGCCGGGAGGTTCCAGATGAGGACGAAGTAGACGATCGAATAGATGAAGAAGGCACCCAGCTTCATCTTCCGCAGCACGATGACACCCACCAGGGCAAGGGTGACGGCGGCGAACGCGGTCTCGAACAGGAAGTAAGTTCCCAAGCGCAATCCCGAGCCGGTCACCGACCACCAGACCCCGCTGACCTCGTTCGAGAGCCCACCCAGGAACAGGCCAGGGCCGTAGAACGGGTTGCCGATGATCCCGCCGAGTGTGGGCGCAAACGCGGTGTTGAAGCCCACGACTCCCATCACCACCAGCGCGGTGCCGGTCATAACCACGGTCTTGAGGAGGCTCAGGTGCAGGCGTTCCCCTAGCTCGCCGACCTCGAGGAAGCCCACCGCAATAGTCATGACGAAAACGAGCAGGCCCGCGATGATCACCCACAAGTTGTTGGCGAGGACCTGGGCCGTCATTCGCGTCAATCACCTCCTGAGTCGGCTGGAAACTGACTATGGACCGGGCCTCGCATGGGTGTCAAGGGCAATCGGTTTCGGCGGCGGCTTAGCGGCAATCGTCCGGGGCCGGTCAGCACTTTCAACGAGGCAAGCGACGGACGAAGGGACTGCGCCCTCGATCTGACTGAGCATAGTTGCCAAACCTGACCAACTGACCCAGCCATCGCCTTCAGGCGATAAGCGTTCGGGGCCAGTGTGTCGCCCAGCGAGTCTCGGAAGCGCTCGGATGACCATCCTCGCTGGACTCGGAGCAGGCGGTGAACCTCCGGGCTGGTCAATGTCCAGACAATGGCGGCGGCCTCCTCGACAGTCCGCTCACCGCGCAGCAGGCCGTTCGCGCGCAGCCAACGCGCCAGGGTCGTCATGTTGCGAAACCGCTGCTCCTGGATGTTCGCGCGGAGCGCCGAGATGTCTCGATCGATCGCCGCGGCGCTCTGCATGATGTCGTCGATCGGTCGTGAGCGCTCGATGGCAGGGGAAACTACGTCTGGATAATCTCCCAGGATCTCAGCAGCGCCCCTGCGTAGAGTCCCACTTGCACGAGTACAGCGATACGGAGCAATACAGAATTCTGAGGACTGAACAACAGGCCGGCGGCTGACACCAGCTGCAGTAGGTATACGCCGATGCTGGCCACGGGCAGGGCGATGTTGCGCTTTTGGTGCGCGGCGGTGTGCGACCAATTTCCGGTGCGGATGACTCGCGGCAGCAGCTGGCTCGTCGCCCATAGGCCGATAAGGGCCATTGCAACGCTCGCGCCGGCGAAGACCTTGACATCCCCGGCGAGGCTGACGATGGAGACGAAGAACGCATCGAGTAACTGAGCAAACGACGCGCCGGCGAGGGCGTCTCTCCGGGCCTTGGTCCGATCGTCGCGTTTCGATTGGTCGGCTATCGTCAGAGCGACAAACAGTAGTCCGATGAAGGCCGCGGAAGCGCCGGAACTGGCGACAAAGAATGCCGAGTAGGCGTCGAGCACTGGCTCAGTATGTTCCGGCGGCGGCGGCCGTTAAAGCGGGCCGCGCTCCATCATCCGTTCGATAACGCGCCTGTCAAATCCGCTCGAAGTTCCGCCGTAATTCCCAGTCGGTGACGGCACTATCGAAGCTCTGCCGCTCGAGTCGGGCCGAGTGCAGATAATGCTCGACCACGTCGTCCCCGAAGGCCTGGCGCGCGACCTGGCTCTTCTCCAGGGCATTGATGGCCTCGGTGAGGTTCCCTGGCACCCTTGGCAGGTCTTTCGACGTGTAGGCGTCGCCCCGGAATTCCGGCGGCAGCTCGAGCTTGTTCTCGATGCCGTGCAGGCCGGCGGCGATGGTCGCAGCAAACGCCATGTAGGGGTTCGCGTCCGCGCCCGGGATGCGGCATTCGACCCGCAGGCCCGGACCGTGGCCGATGATCCGGAAGCCACAGGTCCGGTTGTCCCAGCTCCACACGATCGAGGTCGGCGCAAACGACGTCGCCTGGTAGCGCTTATACGAATTCACGTAGGGCGCATAGAAGAGCGAGAAGTCGCGGGCCAGCGCGATCAGGCCAGCCAGGTAGTGCTGGAAGAGTTTCGACATGCCGTGCGGCCCGCCGTCCGACGCGTGGAAGAGGGCGCGGTCGGTCTTGACGTCCCAGAGCGACGAGTGGAGGTGGAACGAGCTGCCCGCCTGCGCCATCGTCCATTTCGCCATGAACGTCACGGCCACCTGGTTCAACGCCGCGATCTCCTTGACGCCGTTCTTGTAGACGACGTGCCGGTCCGCCATTTCGAGCGCTTCGGCGAACCGCAGGTTGATCTCCTGCTGGCCGAACCCCCACTCCCCCTTACTGTTCTCGACCGGCACGGCGGCGCCTTCCATGCCGTTGCGTACCAGGCGGTTGAACCACTCCGCCTTGGTGCCCTGCAGGATGTGATAGTCCTCGATGTAACGGCCGTAGGGCTCCAGGCTGCGGTAGTCCTTGGCGGCGGCCTGCTCGTACGTGTCTCTAAACAAATAGAACTCGAGTTCCGACCCGGTCTTGGGGTTGAAGCCCAGCTTGCGAGCCCGATCCAGCTGCCGGCGTAGCACCTGGCGCGGCGCGATCTGGACGGGTTTGCCGTCCATCGTCTCCACGTCGCAGAGGATGAGCGCCGTCTTCTCCAGCCACGGCAGGCGCCGGATCGTCGACAGGTCCGGATGGCCATGCATGTCGCCGTATCCCGTGCCCCAGTTCGTGAACTTGAACCCGGGCAGGGGCTCGTTGTCGATGTCCATCGCCAGCAGGTAGTCGCACGCGTGCAGTCCCTCGTCGACGTGATCGAGGAAATAGGGGCCGGTCAGCCGCTTGCCCATCAGCCGTCCCTGCAGGTCGGCGATCGCGATGATCACCGTGTCGACGTCGCCGGCCTTTGTCTGGCGGACGAGTTCCTCGAGCGTGAGCTTGGCGGTCTTCTCCTGTCGGCGCGACTGTCCGTTGGTGCGGTCGGCTCGGGTCGTCGTCGATCGCTCTCGCGCCGGTGTCACTGGTCGCGCCATGACGAATCCCTCCTGCTCATTCGAGACTGATGAAGACGTTCTTGACTTCCGTGTAGAGCTGGAGCGCAGCCATGCCCAACTCGCGACCGATGCCGGAGCGCTTGTAACCGCCGAACGGGGCTTCCTGGTGGACGCTGCGACTGCTGTTGATGCTGAGCACTCCGGTCCGAACGCCGCGCGCCACGCGCAGCGCGCGGCCGATGTCGCGGGTCCAGATCGATCCGGAGAGCCCATACGGACTGTCGTTGACCAGCCGCAGGACTTCCTGCTCGTCGGCGAACGGGATGATCGTCAACACCGGGCCGAAGATCTCTTCCTGCGCGATCCGCATCCGGTTGTCGGCGCGGTCGAAGACGGTCGGCTCCAGGAAGCTGCCGCGGGCCAGCGGCCCACCGGGTGCCGACCCGCCCGTCAGCAGCCGGGCGCCCTCCTGCTGCCCGACCTCGATGTAGCCCCGCACCCGCCCGCGCTGCTTCATAGAGATCAGCGGCCCGACCTCGGTGCCGGCATCGAGCGGGTCGCCGACCTTGAGCCGCTTGCTACCCGCGGCCACGCGCTGGCCGAACTCCTCAGCGATCGACCGGTGAACGAACGCGCGGCTGCGCGCGCAGCAATCCTGGCCGGCGTTGCCGAACACACTGTTGACGGCGGCCGGCACCGCCTTCTCCAGGTCGGCGTCCTCGAAAACGATATTCGGCGACTTGCCACCCAGCTCGAGCGAGACCCGGGTGATGTTGGGCGCCGCCTGCTGCAGGATGCTGACGCCGGTCAGCGTCTCGCCCGTGAAGGCGATCTTATCGACGCCCGGGTGTCCCGCGAGCGCGCTCCCCGTCGTCCCGCCTGGGCCGGTGATGACATTGAGCACACCCTCCGGAAGCCCCGCCTCGAGCGCCAGCCGTCCGAGCTCGAGGGCGGTCAACGGGGTGTAGCTCGCGGGCTTGAGGATGGCCGCGTTGCCGGCGGCCAGAGCCGGCGCGACCTTCCACGAGGCGATCGTCAGCGGAAAGTTCCAGGGAACGATCAATGCCACAACGCCGACTGGCTCGCGAAGCGTGAAGTCCAACCCCGGGGCGGTGACCGGGATGGTCTCCCCGTAGATTCGAGTGGCGGCCCCGGCGTAGTACTCGAAGCATTGCGCTGCACCCAGCATCTCGTCCGTCGCGTCACGGATCGGTTTGCCGGCGTTGCGGGCTTCGAGCGTGGCCAGCCGCTCGACATTCGATCGGATCAACTCGGCGATCTTGTAGAGGACCTTCGCCCGGGCGCTGGCCGGAGCGTCAATCCAGGCACCGCGCTCGAAGGCGGCCCGCGCCGCGGTCACGGCGGCGTCGACGTCCGCCGGCGAGGCGATCGCCGCCCGCGCCATCACGTCGGAGGTGGCCGGCTCGACGATGTCGAAGGTCTTTCCGTCCTGACCGTGGTGCCACGTGCCGCCGATCAGCAGCTGGGCCGGGGTCTCGACGGTGACCATCAGAAGTAGTTTGACGTGATCCCGCCGTCGACCACGAGGGCGGCGCCATTGGTCCAGCTGGATTCGTCCGACGCCAGGTAGATCGCCAGCGACACGACGTCGTTGGCGTGGCCGAACCGTGCCATCGGGATCCGGTTCAGCCGGACCCGTTTCTTGTTCTCGTCCTTGAGCAAGTCCCGCATCAGCGGTGTCTCGATCGGGCCGGGACAGATGGCATTGGAGCGAATGCCTTTTGGTCCGAACTGCACCGCCAGCGACCTGGTGAGCGCGATCACCGCGCCCTTGCTGGCGGTGTACGCGTCTTGCGGCACCGTACAGCCGACGAGGGCGACGAAGGACGCGATGTTGATCACCGATCCGCCTCCGGCCTTGATCAGCTCCGGGATCCCGTACTTGCAGCAGAAGGCGATGCCTTTGACATTGATCGCCATGGTCTTGTCCCAGATGGCATCGGTGGTAGTGAGCACCGATTCGTCCGCCTCATCGAAGATGCCGGCGTTGTTGTAGAGGACGTCGAGCCGGGCGAAACGGTCGAGCCCCGTCTCGACGAATCCCTTGACATCGGCCTCCCGGGTGACATCCCCAACCACTGCCGCCGCCTTGCCATCAAGCTCCGCCACCGTCTCGTTGACGGCCTCGCTGTTCACGTCCGCCGCCACCACACGGGCGCCCTCGCGGACGAAGGCATGGGTCGCGACGCGACCCATGCCACTCCCCGCGCCGGTGATCAGCGCGACCTTGCCGTCGAGTCGTCCCATCGGATCCAGGTTCCCTCTAAGCTGCACCAACCTCGGTGAGTTCACGCTCGATCGCCGCAAGCTCCTGAGGTGAGCCCTGGACGCGGGGGCCCTTGAACCAGTTCTTGGCTCCGAGGACCCACCAGCCGCCCGCAAACAGCAGGACCACCAGCACGGCGACGGGCGCGTAGTTGAAGTTCGTTTGTAGATTCGGCGGGAATGCCTGCGGGAGCATGAACAGGATGGTGATGAATGCCACCCAGATGGTGGCGATCACACCGACGGCAGTGCTCCAGCGGCCGAGGTGCCACGGACCCCGCACGAATCGGTCGCCCAGTCTTAGCCGAAGAATGACCGGCAGGATATACGCGATGTAGAGGCCGATCGTGGCGATCGCCGTCACGGCGGCGTAGGCCTCGGCGTTCCAGAGGTAGGGCAGTCCGAGGATGAGCGCTCCAACCGCGGCCAGCCAGATCGAGTTGGTGGGCGTCCGCGTCCGTTTGTTGACCCGGTGCCAGAAGTTCGATGCGGGGAGCGCCCCGTCGCGCGAGAAGGCGTAGATCATGCGAGAGTTCGAGGTCACCGACGACATCCCGCAGAAGAACTGGGCACCGATAACGATCAGCAGCAGAAACAGACCGCCGCGCCAGCCAATCGAGTCGATGAAGATCTGTGCCGGCGGCACGCCGGTCGACGAGGCGAGTTCCGCATTGTAGTTCTGGATCGCGAAGGTCACACCGAGCAGCAGGATCCACCCGGCAACCAGGGAGACCACGATCGACATCACGATCCCACGGGGCCCAGAGACGGCCGCGTCCTGCGTCTCCTCGGTCAGGTGAGCCGAAGCATCGTATCCCGTAAACGTGTACTGGGCCAGGAGCAGGCCGACGGCAAAGATATAGATTGGGGCGCCACCCCATCCCGTGTTATTCACGAAGTGGGTGAAGACAAACGACGCGGACTGATGGTGGGTCGGGATGATGGCCAGCGCACCAACGATGATGGCCACGCCCAATAGATGCCACCAAACACTCACGTTATTGAGCAACGCGACGAGTCGGATACCGAAGGTGTTCATCAGCCCGTGGACGAGGAGTACCACAGCGTAAACGAGGATGACGTTCCAGGGCTGGGTCCCGTAGCCAAAGACCAGGCTGAGGAACGCCGTAGCGAAGAAGGCGAGCCCAAAATCGATGCCAGCGGTGATCCCGACCTGGCCGAGCATGTTGAACCAGCCCGTAAACCAGCTCCAGGCGGGGGCATTCCTCTCGGCGAGCTTCGCCGACCAGTAGTACAGCCCGCCGGCGGTTGGAAAGCTCGAACAGATCTCCGCCATCGCCAGGCCGACCAACGTCACCATCACGCCCACAAGCGGCCAGCCGATGCTCATGACCACCGGACCGCCGGTGTTCATGGCGAATAAGTACAGCGTCAGGCAGCCGCTGAGGACCGAGATGATGGTGAACGAGATGGCGAAGTTCGAGAAGCCGCTCATGCGGCGCAGCAGCTCCTGGGCATAGCCGAGTTCGTGAAGGCGTTCCGTGTCTGTCTTCGGACGTTCGTCGGTAGCGGCGGCCATAGGCGTTGACTCCCTCCCTCGTGATTTTGGGCGCGAATCCCCCTCGGGGCTGCTCATATTTGATGCTGGCGCCCACCTAAAGTCAAGGACCCGCTGCCCCTAACAAGAATTTGCCGCTGGCGCTGCAAGTCAGCCCGTCGTCATCACGTTGCTGTCACATGCCAAGATTCCCACGCCTGGTAGTAGCTGCCCTCGCCACAGCCGGCTTGACCGCTGCCCTCGCCACCCAACCCGCCTACGCGGCGCAAAAGTCGGTCCGACTCAGTCCGGCCCAGGCCCGGACGATCTTGATCCGGGCGGGCCATCATCACCAGTTGAACCCGAATTTCGTGCTGGCCGTTTCCTACTGGGAGAGCGGCTGGAACCAGGCCGCCCGCTCCCGGACTGGCGCCGTCGGGTTGATGCAGATCGAGCCCTACACCGCGGCTTGGGCGGGGCCGGCCCTCCTGCATCGCAAGGTGAACCTGAACAACCCGGTCGACAATGCCGAGCTGGGCGCTGCCTTGCTTCGCTCCTACCTGGATCAGCTCCACAACCCGAAGCTGGCACTGGCCGCCTACTATCAGGGGTTGGCTGGGGTCCTCCGGCATGGCATCTATCCCAGCAGCCGGAGCTACGTCGACGGCATCTGGAAGCTCCGCAACCAGTTCCAGCGAAGTCACCTGGGCGGCTAAATTCTGCGCTCGGCACCAGCCGGGCGATTCCTGATTCCAATCAGTTCGAGCGCGCGGCGCGCTCATACAATGCGCGCATGCTCTCGACGCCAGTCACGCGTTGGACCATCATCGCCGCCGTGCTCGGGTCCGCGGTCG